>ENA-ORBV01000444-ORBV01000444.1-microbial-mat-metagenome-genome-assembly--contig:-NODE-444-length-95128-cov-9.401342_pt1 | contig 95128 bp, 82 predicted proteins | sample MGYA00237777_ERZ505514 | MGnify/ENA primary metagenome ERZ505514 (study PRJEB26160, sample SAMN06269048) | microbial mat metagenome | isolation source: Oligotrophic lake microbial mat | place...
TCCCACCTCGGGCACACAGCTAGCGGTGCTTCATGGCGTGAAGTGTCAGGGCGTCTGGCTCAAGGCACTGCCAGCGGCACTCTTGGCCGTCTTCGATGCCGTCTTGGATTGCAATGTCTTCCCAGCCGCGGACGCGGCTGGCTTGCGTGTGTTAGCGCTCTTTGCAGCCATGGTCGTCTCCTGTTATTGGTACCCGTTCGTGCGTACCCAGCACGGCGAGATCTAACCCCGCCGGGCCGTGGTCATTGCCGCGACGATGGCGCTGCCCGGGTCGCCTGTGAGGATCTGTTCGGTCGTCGCCACTTGTCGGTGGCACCAGTTGGGGTGCGTGGCGGAGGTCGTGCCCGGATAGTTCGGCCGCTCGTCGCTGCCGGCGAGATCCTCGACCGTGGCCAGGCACAGCACCGCATCGCTTTCCGCGATCTCGCGATGCAACGCAACCGCCGTTGCAGTCAGCGACGACGTGGGGGCAACAAGCTGCAACTTCGCGGCGAACTCACCTTGACCGTCACTGTGTTTCCACACTCCGGCGATGGTGGGGAGGTCGTGCGTCGTCACCATTCCGAGCGTGCTCGCTGGCCAATGCTTCGAGTCATGATCGAACCACCACACCCGGGTGCCCAACATTCCACTCGCGCGGAGCGAGTCGCGTACGGACTGTTCAACCGTGCCGAGATCCTCGCCGATTACAAACGCGTCGGCGCGTGCGGCCTCTAACCGCACAATCGCGAGCAGGTCTTCAGCAGGCATTTGCACGTACGTGCCGTCAGTCGGTTTCGTATCTGCTGGAATCCAGAACTGGCGAAACAGTCCCATCACGTGATCAATACGCAGTCCGCCAACCCCGTGCATTGCCGAACGCACGATGTCGATGAACGGTCGATATTTCGCGGCGCGCAATCGGCTTGGAATGAATGGTGGCAGTCCCCACACCTGGCCGTCAGGTTGGAACGGATCCGGTGGCGTGCCGATCGAGACGTCGAGAGCGATCATGTCCTGGTAGTGCCAGCTATCCGCACCGTCGGGTGAGCTACCTACCGCCAGGTCGGCGACAATCGACACCGGGCTGAAGGTCGCCACCGCGTCCAGCGTTCGACGCGCCAGCCATTGCAGCCAGCAATGAAAGTCGCAAGCCGTGGCGAACGCTGCATCCGTTGCGCGCAGTGTGGCAAGGGTTTGCGTGCCCGGTCGCCGAAACTCCTCCGGCCACTGTCGCCAACGCGGCCCGAGGCGTTCGGCCAGCGCCGTCCAAATGGCGAACGACATCAGCTCGTCGCCCTGCTCTTGCGCCCACGCACGCCACGGCGCGTCGGCCGCGATGCGATGGAATCGTTCCATGAGTTCGCGGCGCATGGCAGGCCACACGCGACCGCGGTCGATCAACGCGCCTGGAACGTTTGCGGCCGGGGAAGCGCCCTCCATCGGAATCAGCATCGGATTCAGCCAACGACGCGAACTGGGGTAGTACGGACTGGCATCGTGCGGTGCTGTCATCGTCGGCGCATGCGCCGGGCTGAGGAGTAACGAGTTGCCGCCGAGATCAGCTATTTCCATTGCGAGCGTCCGCACGTCGGCGAGATCGCCGATTCCCCACGCGTCGGGCCTCCACAACGAATAGATCTGTACGGCGACGCCCCATCCGCGTTGTGGCGCCCGGCAGCGCGCGGGTGCGACGACCAGCGCGGTGCTGTGCCCGCCGTCGAGCGGCTGTAGCTCGTGATAGCCAATTGGTACGTCGGGTGACAGCGAGTTGACTTCGCCCGCGTCGGCACCGCCTTCAAGGAGCAGGTGGTGGCGACCGTCCAACGCGTGCGCAGTTCCGGCAGCGACGAACATCATCGGCGGCGGTGCTACGGGATCGCCGATTGCCGCGCGCAGCGCATCACGAGTCGCGATCGCCGTGTAGCGCCAGCGGCCATCGATGCCGTAATACCCATCGGCGATGCCCCATCTGTCGTACACCGCGTCATTGTGCCGTCCCGTCGCCGAGGGTTTGCGACCGCACGAGGGTTTCATGCCGGAATCTCGGCACGAAAACCTTGACACCGGGCCATTCGGCGGGAACCCTCTGTGAGGATGGTCGGGCGACTACGGATTCGTAGACTGCGCACATGGCTTCGCTGCTGACTTCGCGGAAGGTGAATCGCCAACTGAAGAACACCTCCAGTCGGCTCCTCGACGCGCGCCAGGAATTGGAAGTGGTCGGCGAGCAGTTGCTGTACGTCGAAGAGGGACCGCACGAAGTGGCGATGCAACAACATCGCGCTCACCTCATTGCCGAGGTCAAACGCCTGGAAACCAAGCTCGACCGACTCCTTGATCGCGGCCCGCGATGACTCGCCCTGTCGTGACCACGCGAATCGTCATTGCCGAGGACGAAGCAATCATTCGCCTCGATCTGCGCGAGACCCTGGAGGAAGAGGGCTACGAAGTGGTCGGCGAAACCGGTCGTGGCGATCACGCGATCGACCTGGTGCGCGAACTACGACCCGATCTCGCGATCCTCGACATCAAGATGCCGCACACCGACGGGCTAACGGCATCGCGAACCATCAGCGACGAGAACCTGTGCGCGGTACTGCTGCTTACCGCGTTCAGTCAAGGCGAGGTCATCGACGAAGCACGCGCAGCCGGGGCGTCGGGCTTCCTGATCAAGCCGTTCCAGAAGAGCGAACTGTTGCCAGCGATCGAACTGGCAATAGAGCGGTTCCGCAAATCGCATCCCTGACCGAGCCGTAGAGTCTCGTGTCGTGAAGATCTTGATGCTCGATGGCAACTCGTTGACCTACCGAGCGTTCTTCGCGTTGCCGACCGACATGGCAACTGCATCGGGTCAGGTCACGAACGCCGTGTTCGGTTTCACGTCGATGTTCGTTTACATGGTGAAGGATCAGAAGCCCGACGGGATCCTGGTGGCGTTCGATCGCCCGGAACCGACCTTTCGCCACGAAGCCAATCCGCTCTACAAGGCCCAACGCGAAGCCGCGCCCGACATCCTGCGTCAGCAGATGGGCCTCGTGCGCGAGGTACTCGCGGCACTCAACGTCACCGTCTTCGAACTCGCTGGTTGGGAAGCCGACGACATCTTGGCCACGCTCGCCGAGCAGGCGAAAGCCGAAGGTCACGATGTCGTCATCGTCACCGGCGACCGCGACAGCTATCAGCTAGTTGACGACCCGCACGTGCGGGTGCTGTACAACAAGCGCGGCGTCAGCGACTACGCGCTGTACGACGAAGCAGGGATCAAAGAAAAGACCGGCGTCACCCCCGAGTTGTATCCCCAATACGCGGCGCTGCGCGGAGACCCCAGCGACAACCTTGAAGGCATCCCCGGCGTCGGCGAGAAAACAGCTGCCAAACTGCTGAACCAATACGGCAGCCTCGACGGCATCTTCGCTCACGCCAGCGAGCAGACACCGAAGCTCAGTGCCTCGCTGATCGAGCACGAAGCGCGTGCGCGCTCAAACCACGAGCTGATGGTGTTGCATCGCGACGCGCCGGTACAGGTCGACCTTGCGGCGCTTGCCATCGAACCCAACGACGCAGAAGTACGGCGACTTTTTGACTTCCTTGAATTTCGTGCGCTCTACGACCGGCTGTATGAGGCAATCGGTTCGACGGGCGGGGGCGACGGCCGTGCCGCGCCGATGTCGTCGAGCGCGAACGTGCTGGATGCCGAAGTCACCGACATCACGACTCCGAGCGAGGCGGCATCGCTCATCGTGGGTCAGCCGACACTCGATGCAATCGCATCGTGGGCGGGCGAACCCGGACGCAGCGACCTGACCGGCCTCGCAATCGTTACCGACGCGGCCGCGGCCGATGTCGCCTGGCTCACCGCCGAAATTGCGCATGCGCCGGAAGTTCTCGCCGCGCTCGGGCAGCACCAGGGTTTGCGCAGCCACAACGCGAAGGCGCTGATGCGTTGGCTGCTTGACCACGATCAGCCTGTGCCCGGTCTGCGGCTCGACACGCAAATTGCTGCCTACCTCATCGACCCTGCCGACACGCGCTACGCGGTACGCGACCTGCTGGCGCGCTACACGTCCTTCCAGTTGCCCGACGACGTCGCGTCTGCGACTGGCCAACTCGATCTCGGCGGCGGACCCGATGAACGACAGGTCACTTCACGCGAGGCCCTAGCCGTTGCTCACCTGTCGGCTGCCCTCGAGGCGTCGCTCGACAAGCAGGGTATGGCCAACCTGTACTCGACGATCGAGAATCCGTTGGTCAACGTGCTGGCCAAGATGGAACACGTGGGCATCGCAGTCGATGTTGCCGAGCTCACGAAACTCAACGAGAAGCTGACCGCCGACGTCGAACGCCTCGGCGCCGAACTGCAGCGCGTGGCGGGCCGCCCTTTCAACCTCAACTCGCCGATTCAGCTGCGCGAGATCCTCTACACCGAGCGCGGGCTGGCATCGGGCAAGAAGACCAAGACTGGTTTCTCGACCGATGCTGCGACGCTCGAGAAGCTGCGCGATCAGTGGCCAGAGTTCATCGACCCGCTACTTGAGTATCGCGGTGCGGAGAAATTGCGCGGCACCTACGGCACCGGCCTGCTCGCCGAAGTCGCCAGCGACGGTCGCATTCACGCCACGTTCAACCAAACGGTGGCACGCACTGGGCGCCTCTCGAGCGACAAGCCAAACCTGCACAACATTCCGGTGCGCAGCGACGAGGGACGACTGTTCCGCCGGGCGTTCATCCCCGCACCCGGACACCAACTGCTGGTCGCCGACTACAACCAGATCGAACTGCGGTGCATCGCGCACCTGGCGCGCGACCCTGGATTGATTGAGGCGTTCAACACGGGCGTCGATATTCACAATGTGACTGCAGCGCGAGTGTTCAGCGTCGACCCGAAGAAGGTCACCGTCGAGCAACGCTCGAAGGCGAAAATGGTCAGCTACGGCCTGGCGTACGGCATGGAGGCGTACGGACTCGGCCAGCGCCTCGCCATCCCGACCGACGAGGCGGCGGTCATCCTCAACGCGTACTTCGTTGCCTTCCCCAACGTGAAGGCTTATATGGATCGCACTGTCATTGAGGCGCGCATGCGCGGCTACACAGAGACCTTGTTTGGCCGCCGCCGCCCGATCCCAGAACTATCGAATAGCAACTTCCGCATCCGGCAGGCCGGTGAGCGCCAGGCGATGAACGCCGGCATTCAGGGCCTCGCCGCCGACATCTTCAAGGTCGCGCTCGTCAACATCGACCAGGCCTTCGACGACGCGGCGCTCGCCAGCCACGTTGTGCTGCAGGTGCACGATGAGGTGTTGGTCGAGGTCCCCGACAATGAGGTCGATCGCGTCGGCACTCTCGTCGTCGACCTGATGCGCTCCGCCGCCGAACTCGACGTTCCGCTGGAAGTCAACGTCGCCTGGGGCCGCACCTGGGCCGATGCCAAAGGTTGACCCCGCTGGTAACCGCTGAGCCCGCTGGTAACCTCTTGCGGTCCGGAATCCGCCGGGCCCCGACTGTTTGTGTTTGAAAGCGACTCTCCCTTGTCCGATACCTCTACTCTCGCCGGTACTTACACCGCAGCTTCCGGTGCCATGGGCACCTTTGATGAAGAGGGCAACTACAGCCCTCGCCAGATCGTCGCCGACGATCTCGGCATGTCCTTCGCCGATGCGATTGCCGGCACGATGGTCGAAGTCGAAGATGGCCAGCTGGTGCATGGCACCGTCGTCAAGATCGACAAAGACGAAGTCCTCCTCGACATCGGCTACAAGAGCGAAGGTGTCATCCCTTCCCGCGAGCTCAGCATCCGCAACGACGTCGACCCGCACGAGATCGTCAAGTTGGGCGAGTCCATCGAAGCGTTGGTCCTGACCAAGGAAGACAAAGAAGGTCGCCTCGTCCTCAGCAAGAAGCGTGCACAGTACGAGCGCGCATGGGGCACCATCGAAAAGATCAAAGAGGCCGACGGCACCGTTGAGGGTCCGGTCATCGAAGTCGTCAAGGGCGGTCTCATCGTCGACATTGGCCTGCGCGGCTTCTTGCCAGCATCGCTTGTCGAGTTGCGTCGCGTTCGCGATCTGCTGCCGTATGTCGGCAAGACCGTGCAGGCCAAGATCATCGAGCTCGACAAGAACCGCAACAATGTCGTGCTCAGCCGCCGCGCGTTCCTCGAGGAATCGCAGAAGGAAAGCCGCGACAGCTTCCTGACCAACCTGAAGCCGGGCGAGATCCGCGAAGGTGTCGTCAGCAGCGTTGTGTCGTTCGGTGCGTTCGTCGATCTCGGCGGCATGGATGGTCTCATCCACGTCAGCGAGTTGTCGTGGAAGCACGTCGACCATCCGGGTGCCGTTGTCGCGATTGGCGACAAGGTGACCGTGCAGGTGCTCGATGTCGACTTCGAGCGCGAGCGGATCAGCCTTTCGCTGAAGGCCACGCAGCAAGATCCGTGGCAAGAGTTCGCTGGCACTCACGAAGTGGGCCAGTTGGTCTACGGCCGTGTCACCAAGCTGGTGCCGTTCGGCGGTTTCGTGCAGGTGGGCGAAGGTATCGAAGGTCTCGTGCACATCTCGGAAATGAGCACGCATCACGTCGATGCACCCGAGCAGGTCGTCACGCCGGGCGAAGAACTATGGGTCAAGATCATCGATCTCGATCTCGCTCGTCGCCGCATCAGCCTTTCCATCAAGCAGGCCGCCGAGGGTGGCGAACTTGCCGAGGAATACCGCAGCCACTTCGAAATCGACGAGCACGGCAACTGGGCCGCCGGTGGCGACGACGCCGAGCGCGAGGCTGCGTGGGCCGAGTACTACGACGAGAACGGCAACAAGACCTCAACGGATCCCGACGCCGCGGCACCCGCAGTTGCAGCGGACGCGGTGGCCGAAGCTGTTGAAGTTGCAGAGCCGCCGACCGCTGAGTCGGCGCCCGACGAAGCTGCGCCCGACGAAGCTGCGCCCGACGAAGCTGCGCCCGACGAAGCTGCGCCAGCAGACGCCTGACGCTTTTCGTCGCAGTGCATATACGGTGAGCGCATGATCCTGGTTGGGCTCACCGGCGGAATTGGTTCCGGAAAGTCGACGGTTAGTGCCGCTCTCGCCGAGCGCGGCGCCATCATCGTCGACGCCGATCACCTGGTGCGCGAAGTTCAGCAGCCTGGTACGCCGGTGCTGCGCGAATTAGCACGACGCTTCGGCGAACAAGTCATCGCCGCAGACGGTTCGCTCAATCGTGGCGCACTCGCCGCCATCGTGTTCACCGAGGACGATGACGCCAGCGCGCTCGAAGACCTGAACGGCATCGTCCACCCAGCGGTTGGTGCCGAGATGAATCGTCGTGTGATGGCACAACTCGGCACCGACAACATTGTGGTACTCGACATTCCGTTGCTCACCGAGAACCCGCGCGGGGGACTACAGGCGATCATCGTCGTCGATGTCCCGATCGAAACCCAGGTTGCACGGCTGGTTCAGTACCGCGGCTTCGACGAAGCCGACGCGCGCGCACGTATCGCACGGCAAGCCACCCGCACACAACGCCTGGCCACCGCCGATTTTGTGGTGCACAACACGGACAGCATCGAATCACTGCAACCGCAGATCGATCAGCTCTGGGCGTCGCTGCAACAGTTACCGCCGCTGCCAGCCGACTTTCAGTTCGGTCGGGCTGACGACGCCGACACGAACACTAGTTCGGGGTAGAATCGAACGGTGTTAAAGGACCAGTCGAAGCCCGAGTTCAAGGTCGTCTCACTGTTCGAGCCCGCTGGCGATCAACCGACGGCGGTTCGGCAGTTGGCCGAAGGCATCAACCGCGGCGATCGTTTCCAGACCTTGCTCGGTATTACGGGGTCTGGCAAGAGCGCCACTATTGCGTGGACCATCGAAGCGGTGCAGAAGCCGACACTGATTCTCGCCCCCAACAAATCGTTGGCGGCGCAGCTCACACAAGAGATGCGCGAGTTCTTCCCCAACAACAGGGTCGAGTACTTCGTCAGCTACTACGACTACTACCAGCCCGAGGCGTACATCGCGTCCAGCGACACCTACATCGAAAAAGACTCGTCGATCAACGACGAGATCGATCGACTGCGGCATTCCTCGACCGCTGCGTTGCTCACACGGCGCGACACGATCGTTGTCGCATCCGTCAGCTGCATCTACGGCATGGGTGATCCATCCGAATACCGCGGGCAACTACTCGAACTGCACACCGGTGTCGACTACGACATGCGCAGCATCCTGCGCCGGCTCGTCGACCTGCAGTTCGACCGTAACGACATCGCTCTCGGCCGGGGCAAATTCCGCGTGCGCGGCGACACGATCGAGATTCATCCGAGTTACGACGAAACGGTGCTGCGCATCGAGATGTTCGGCGACACCGTCGACCGCATCACGACCGTCGATCCACTCACGGGCGAGCAGCTATCGGAGAGCAGCCAAGTAATGATCTTTCCGGCGACGCACTACGTCGCCGGCGACGAGCGCATGCGCAAGGCAGTGGTCGGCATCGAAGCTGAATTGCAGGAGCGCCTGGCATGGTTCGAAGCCAACGGCAAGTTGCTGGAGGCACAACGGTTACGTATGCGCACGCAGTACGACCTGGAAATGATCCAAGAGGTGGGGTATTGCAACGGCATCGAGAACTATTCGATGCATATCGACGGCCGTCACCCTGGTGAGCCTCCATTCACTTTGCTCGACTACTTCCCCAAGGATTTCCTGATGGTGATCGACGAAAGCCACGTTGCGGTGCCGCAGCTACACGGTCAGTACCTGGGTGACCTGCGTCGCAAAGACGAACTGGTCGAGCACGGTTTCCGGTTGCCCAGCGCGCGCGACAACCGCCCGCTGCGATTCGAAGAGGTAATGGAACGAATCAACCAGTGCGTGTTCATGTCGGCCACGCCCGCTCCCTACGAGATTCAACACAGCGCACAAGTCGTCGAGCAGATCGTGCGGCCAACCGGCCTTGTCGACCCGGAAGTAATCGTGCGGCCAACCAAGGGACAGATCGACCATCTCATCGAAGACATCAACACCCGCACCACGATGGGCGACCGCGTGCTGGTGACGACGCTCACCAAGAAAATGGCAGAAGACCTGACCGACTATCTGCTCGAGCAAGGTATGCGAGTGCGTTATTTGCACAGCGAGGTCAACACGATTCAGCGCATCGAGATTCTGCGCGCGCTGCGTCTGGGCGAGTTCGATGTCCTTGTCGGTATCAACCTGCTCCGTGAGGGTCTCGACCTTCCCGAAGTGTCGCTTGTCAGCATCCTCGATGCGGACAAGGAAGGATTCCTGCGCAGCCAAACGTCGCTCATCCAGATGATCGGCCGTGCCGCGCGCAACGTCGATGGTCAGGTGGTGATGTACGCCGACAAGATCACGCCGAGCATGGCAAAGGCGATCGACACCACCCGCGAGCGCCGTGCTCGCCAGATTGCATACAACGCCGAGAACGGCATCAACCCGCAAACCATCCGCAAGGCGGTCGGCGACATCCTGTCGCTGCTGCGGCCCGACGACACCTCTCCGGTGCCTGGCAAGGGTCAGCGGCGCAATCGCGAACGCGACAAGGTGCAGCGCGAACTGAAGACGATGCCGCAGAAGGAATTGGCTCGGCTGATCCAAACGCTCGAGGAAGAAATGCACGAGGCCGCAGTCGAGCTGAAGTTCGAGTACGCAGCGCGCCTACGCGACGAGGTCAACGAATTGCGGCGGGAACTACGCGATGCCGAATAGTCGCTCGGACCAGCTGTGTGTCGCTGAACGACTAAAACGTCGTGACTAGCGGGGCTGCGATCGCGGCGGCTACTGCTGAGGCAGGCTGTGGCATCGCGAAGAGATAGCCCTGGCCGAGCATGCAACCCATGCGCACCAAGCGGTCGCTCTGTAGCTGCGTCTCGATACCCTCGGCGATCACCGACAGGCCAGCTTCAGCTGCCAACGCGATCATCGCCTTCACAACGACACCTTCGCGCTCGCCATGCAGCACCTGACTGGTGAACTTGCGGTCCAGCTTGACGCCGCCGATCGGTAGTGAGGTCAAGGTCTCGAGCGACGCGAAGCCAGAGCCGAAGTCGTCGAGCATCAACTGCACGCCGAGGTCGGCAACAGCCGTCAGGTCACGTCGGATGCCGGGGGAGAGTTCGAACGTCTGCCGCTCGCTCAACTCCAGCGAGAGGGCTTGCGGCGGGAGTTCATACTTCTTCAGCGTGGTGCGCACTTCGTCGAACAGCGTGCTCTCTGCCTTACTGTCGAACTCCAGGTTGACGGCCAACGTCAGCTGTGGCGAGTTGCGACGTAATTCGACAAGCTTGGACAGGCCGTCGTCGAGGATGTGATCGAATAGCGCGCCGAGCAACCCGGCCTGGTGCAGCACTGGCAGGAAGTGGTCGGGCTCGCGAACCCCGTCGGGTGTTTGCCAGCGTGCAAGTGCCTCGACGGCCACGACTTTGCCCGTTCGTAGGTCCACGATCGGCTGGAAGTACGCGTTGATATCGCCGTCGGCAAGCGCCCGGGCAACCGCGATCGTCTGACTGTTGTTCAGCATCGATTCCGCGGTTGCTGGTGGAATCGCAGCGGCTTGCGCCGTCGGTGGATCGAACGTTGTTGTGCGACGGATCTCGGCCGCGATCTCCGACAGCGCGATCGATTGCGCTTCGTCGAGCGTCCCGTCCGGACGCCGGCTGCCGATGCCGATCGACGCCTTTGTGCCGCTACTTGCGAAGCCAGTGCGCAGCGCGTTCACAACCTCGTCCGGGCCGGTGCCAACTAGCAGCACGGCGAAACAATCGCCGCTGAGGCGTGCGCCGAAGTGCTGGCCGGCTAGCGCCTCGCGAACGGCCGATCCGGCGAGACGCAACTCCTCGTCGCCCGCGGCATGGCCACGAACCTCGTTGTTTGCACGCAGACCTGAGAGCTCGATCACGATGACAGCCGCTGACTCGCCGAAGTCGCGGCAGTACGCCTCTTCGACGTGCATGCGCTCCTCCCAAGCCTGTCGCGTGGCCAGGCCGGTCAGTGGATCGGTGGCGAGCTCCGGATTCACCGGTCGCAAACGGTCGTGGGCGAGCGCTCGCTCGCTGCTGGCGAGGCCGCCGAGAAGGTTTGCGTACAGCCGTACAGCGGCCGTCAGTTGGTCGCGCGTTGCCTCGGGCAAATAGTCGCCGTATCCGATCAGCTCGCCGAACGGACTGCCGTCGGAGAGTGTGATCGGCGCTCCGACCCGCTGCACCGCATCGTCGCCGAGCGACGGAGGAATCTGCTGCTGAGGCCGCAATTGCCCGTTCGGATCGACCGCAGCCAGCGTTCGGCTGCCCTGCGCGTCATGGCGACACACGGCCCAACTGCTGAGGCCGGAACGAGTCGAAAGGTGTTCCAGTACCTGCGCAGCCGCCCGCGAGAAGTTCGATTCATAGCCGTTAGCTACACAGTCGCTTGCCGCCGTCATGACCCTTGTATCGGCTGTCACGCGGCAGAACCTGAGCAATTCTTGACGATTCTGGCTGCTGCGGATGTTGCTCGCTAGCCTTCCCTCCCCATGCCAGCGGCGTCCAGTTCCAAATCCAATGAGCCAAAGATCATCGTGCGGGGCGCGCGTGAGCACAACCTGAAGAACGTCAGCATCGAGATCCCGCGCGACAAATTGGTCGTGTTCACTGGTCTCTCCGGCTCCGGCAAGAGCAGTCTCGCGTTCGACACGATCTACGCCGAGGGTCAACGGCGCTACGTCGAGTCGCTCAGTTCCTACGCACGGCAGTTCCTCGGGCAGATGGACAAGCCCGATGTCGACGTCATCGAGGGTTTGTCACCGGCGATTGCCATCGATCAAAAGAGTGCGGGCCGTAACCCCCGTTCAACGGTCGGCACAATCACCGAGGTCTACGACTATCTGCGTCTGCTGTTTGCCCGCATCGGCGTGCAGCATTGTCCGCTCGACGGCACCCGTCTGCAACGGCAAACCCCATCGCAGATCGTCGACCGCATTCTGCTGCTGCCCGACGGCACGCGTTTCCAGGTGTTGGCGCCGGTGGTGCGCGGTCGCAAAGGCGAGTACGACACGTTGCTGCAAGACCTCGTGGCGCAGGGCTTCGTTCGTGCCCGCATCGACGGCGACGTGGTCGACATCGCCGAGTTCCTGAAGCGCGACGAACGGCTGGCGCGTTACGAACAGCATCGCATCGAGATCATCATCGACCGACTCGTGCGCCGCGACGGTATCGAACGGCGCCTTACCGACTCGCTGGAAACGGCATTGAAGTTGGCCGACGGTGTGGCCGAGGTCGAGATGTTCGCGAAGGAAGGCGACGACGTCGACGGCGAGACGCTCACGTTCAGTCAGCATCTCTCGTGTCCGAAGTGCGGAACGAGCTACGAGGAGCCTGCGCCGCGCAACTTCTCGTTCAACTCGCCATACGGCGCGTGTCCCGAGTGCGATGGCCTCGGTACCACCTTCAAGGTCGACCCGGATCTGCTGATACCCGACACCGACCTGTCGCTCAACGAGGGCGCGATCGCGCCGTGGCGCAGTAGCAGCACGCAGTACTTCACGCGCATGCTCGAAGCAGTAGCCAACACCTACAAGATCAGTCTCGACGTTCCATACAAGAAGCTGACCGCCAAGCAACAGAAGGTCATCATGTACGGCGTCGAGGGCAACCTGAAGGTGAAATACAAGAATCGTTACGGGCGCATGCGCGAGTACAGCACCGCGTACGAGGGTGTTGTGCCGTGGCTCAATCGCCGCCGCGAAGGCGCTGAAAGTGACTGGGCTCGCGAGCAGTACGAGGGTTACATGCGCGAGGTGCCGTGCGAATCCTGCAAGGGAGCACGGCTGAAGCCGGCCTCACTGGCAGTGACGGTGAACGACAAGAACATTTCGGAGATCTGCGAGATGCCGATCGGCGACTCGTCAAAGTTCCTTAGTGGCCTGGAACTCGGCGAGCGCGATCGCATGATCGCCGAGCGAGTCACGAAAGAGATCAACGCGCGCCTCGGTTTCTTGCTCGATGTCGGCCTCGACTACCTCTCGCTCTCGCGCAATGCGGGCACGCTGGCCGGCGGTGAAGCGCAACGCATTCGGCTCGCCAGCCAGATCGGCAGTGGCTTGGTCGGCACGCTCTACGTCCTCGACGAACCTTCAATCGGCTTGCACCAGCGCGACAACAAACGGCTGATCGACACGCTGATGCGGCTGCGCGATCTTGGCAACACGGTGCTGGTGGTCGAGCATGACGAGGAAACGATCAACTCCAGCGACTGGATTGTCGACATCGGCCCCGGGGCAGGCGAGCACGGTGGCGCAGTGGTGTACAGCGGTCCGGTGAAAGGCATCCTGAAGTCGAAGGAATCCATCACCGGTCAGTACCTCAGCGGGCGACGGTCCGTGCCCGTGCCAAAGCAGCGACGGTCGCCCGGTCTCGAATGGATCGAGATCGTCGGCGCCCGCGAACACAACCTGCAGAACATCGATGTGCGCATTCCGCTTGGCTGCTTCGTGACCGTCACGGGCGTCAGCGGTAGTGGCAAGAGCTCGCTGGTGCGCGACATTTTGCTGCCGGTGCTGATGCAGAAGATCTACAACTCGAAGGACGCTGCAGGTCGGCACAAGACGATCCGCAACGTGCAGTTGCTCGACAAGGTGATCGACATGGATCAATCACCAATCGGTCGCACGCCGCGCAGCAACGCGGCAACGTACACGGGTGTTTTCGACAACGTTCGCAAGTTGTTCGCAACGACTGCCGAGGCCAAGGTGCGCGGTTACATGCCGGGTCGCTTCAGCTTCAACGTGCAGGGTGGCCGATGCGAGGCATGTTCCGGAGACGGCACGATCAAAATCGAGATGCACTTCCTGCCCGACGTGTACGTGCCGTGCGAAGTCTGCAAGGGCGCGCGGTACAACCGCGACACGCTCGACATCCAATTCAAAGGAAAGAACATCGCGGAAGTGCTCGACATGCCGGTGGCGGAGGCTGTCGATTTCTTCGCCAACCAGCCGGCCATCGCGCGCTACATGCGCACGCTGATGGACGTCGGCCTCGGCTACGTGCGTCTCGGCCAACCTGCGCCAACGTTGTCGGGTGGCGAAGCGCAGCGCGTGAAGCTATCGACCGAGTTGGCGAAACGCAGTACCGGCCACACCATCTATCTTCTCGACGAGCCGACAACCGGGTTGCACTTCGAGGACGTGCGTCGCTTGCTCACGGTGCTCTCACGACTGGTCGATGCAGGCAACACCGTGCTGGTCATCGAACACAATCTCGATGTGATCAAGACCGCCGACTGGATCATCGACCTTGGTCCAGAGGGTGGCAGCGGTGGCGGAATGATCGTCGCCGAAGGCACCCCGGAAGACGTCGCGAAGGTCAAGGGCAGCTACACCGGACAGTTCCTCAGACCGATGCTTGACGTTGGATGAGCGTCGGATGAGCGTCGGATGAGTGCCGGGTGACTGCGATCACGCAGCCGGGTTCGGAGGTGCCGGACTATTCGTTTCAGCAACGTCGCACGCTGAACACGCTGCGGCTGGCGCAAGTACCTGGGCAGGCGGCGGTGGCCGGCGTCGTTGCTGTCTCGGCGCTGCTCGCCAAGGAGTTGTTGCACGGCAACGATCGCCTCGCGGGGACAGGCGGCGCCGCGTTCACGATGGGTGCAGCGTTGCTGGCCGTGCCGCTGTCGGGGCTGATGCGTCGACGCGGTCGCAGATACGGGTTGATGTTGGCGTTCGGGCTTGGCGCCATCGGTGCCGCAATCACCGCGGTTGGCGGCGAGATGGGGATCTTCGCGATCTACGTCGTCGGCATGCTCGCGTTCGGCGGCGCGCAGGCGGCGGGCTTGCAAGGGCGGTACGTCGCTGCGGACCTCGCGCTTGAACACGATCGGGCGAAGGCGATCGCCACGGTGGTGTGGATGGGCACACTCGGCGCGGCCTTTGGTCCGCTACTGACACCATGGGAGCGACGCCTCGCCGACGCAGCGGGCTTCAATCCGCTCATCGGGCCGTTCGTTGTCGCTTCCTTGTTCTCGATGCTTGGGTTCGCGGTGATCTCGGTGCGCATGCGCCCGGACCCACTGGCGGTGAACGGGCAACTCGATCCGAACGCCGAGCGGGTGCGGCCGCTGGCGCAAGTGCGCGCCTCGGCCAGCGTCATTCGGCACAGCCCGTTGGCTCCACTTGGATTGGCCGCGATGGTCATTTCACAGACGGCAATGGTGGCGGTGATGACCATGACTCCACCACACATGGCAGATCATGATCAGGGCAACCTCAGCGCATTCGTGATCGCGCTCCACATCGTCGGAATGTACGGCATGGCACCGTTGGTCGGTCGCGGCGTCGCGCGCTTCGGTGAGATTCGATCGGTAATGGCAGGCGCCATCGTCATCGGCGCAGGCACGGTCGTATCGGTTGTCGCTGGTTACGTGCCAGTGATGATCTTCGTCGGTCTGTTCCTGCTCGGTGTTGGCTGGAACATCGGCCTGATCGCCGGCAGCAGCCTGCTCACCGGCACTGTGCCAGCGAGGAGCCGAGTAGAGGTGCAAGGTACGGCCGACCTGACGATGAGCTTCTGCGGTGCGATCGCCGCGTTTGGTTCGGGATTCGTGAAGCAGGCTTGGCAGTTCCACACACTCGCCAACGCGGCGACCGTGATGGCTGGTTTGTTGCTCGTCGGCGCCTACGTGCAATCGCTGCGTCGCCCCGTCCACGTGCAGTAATCGGCAAGCACACGACTAGCGCGTCAGCGACCGCGGAGCTTCTTGCTCAGCTCGTTCAGACGAGCCTTTTCGTCGCGCGCGAGCGAGTCGATACCACTGGCGCTGATCTTGTCCAGCAACGCGTCGAGTTCGTATTGGTCGCGCGGGTTGGGCGGCGGTGAGCTTGAACCCGACCACGGACCGGCAATGACCGTCGGGCCGCCTTGGCGCGCTATCCGCTTGCGAGCGCCGCGTGATCGCGGCCCAAGATTCGGAATCCACTCGTATTGCGTGAGGATGCCAAAGGCGCGGGCGGCAAGGATCGCGGTGGCGAGCGAGACGGCGAGCAGCACGATCAGCTCGGGCAACCGAAGCCCGAGCAGTTGCAAGACCTCGATACCGACGATCACTACCGCGAACACCCACGCCGGAATGCCCCCGAAGAAGCGCACGTCGGGCAGCGCCATGCAGAACACGCAGAAGATTGCGATTTCCACTGGCCGGATACCGGCTTGGTTGATATCGAGCGCTGTGCCGACCAAACCGGGAATGACGGCAAGCAGCAGCAGCATCCAGGCGAACTTGACGCGGCCGATCATTCGCTCGAGTTCGCGGCCGAAGTACCACAGCATGGCGATCGTCAGCGCTGTCCAAATACTCGGCTCGTTGGCGAGTGGCCAAGTGACAAGTCGCCACAGTTGACCGCTGCGGACGTCGTCGGCGAAGAGGACAAGTGGTCGCAGGAAGTCAGGGTTGGCCGCCCACAGGAACATCGACACCACGCACAGCGCGGGTACGAGTACTGAGGTGGTGACATCGAGCGCGCCGACACGGAACCAAGGGTCGTCGTGGTCGCGGCGACCCGGAAACGAGATCTGAAAGCGGCCGGACATCAAGTGCAACACTATCCGCCGCCGTGCAGCCATGACCGTAGAGTCGACAATGATGGTGACACGGCGATGGTGACACGGCCGCCCGCGGGCACGATTCCGGAAAGTCCCGGGTCGTACCAGTTCAAGGATAAAGAAGGCCGCGTCATCTATGTGGGCAAGGCCTCGAACCTGCGTCAACGTCTGTCGAACTACTTCCAAGACCCGCGCAACATGCATGTTCGCACCGCGCAGATGGTTTCCACCGCTGCGACGGTTGAGTGGATCGAAGTACGCAACGAGGTCGAAGCGTTGATGCTCGAGTTCAGCCTCATCAAACAGCATCGTCCGCGGTTCAACGTTCGGTTGCGCGACGACAAGAGCTATCCGTTCCTTGCCGTGACGATCGACGAGCAGTTTCCGCGTGCTTTGGTCATGCGCGGGCGCAAGCGCAAAGGCACTCGCTACTTCGGGCCATACGCGCATGCCTATGCGATTCGCGACACCCTGGACTTGCTGCTGCGCAGCTTCCCGATTCGCACCTGCAGCCCGGGAAAGTTCAACGAGCATCAGCGGCTTGGCCGACCATGCCTGCTGTTTCATATCGAGAAGTGCAGCGGGCCTTGCGTTGGCGAGATCGAAGAGATGCCGTATCAGCAGTTGGTGCAAGAGCTGATCGAGTTTCTCGATGGCGACACGGACGAGATCGTGAAGCGTCTCGAAGTCGAGATGGCAAGTGCGTCCGAGTCGCGAGAATACGAGCGTGCCGCGAGGGTGCGTGATCGGTTGTTGGCTGTACGGCGCGCGATCGAGAAGCAACAAATGGTCGCCGAGCGCAGTGAAGACATTGACGTGATTGGAGTCGCCGACGACGATCTGGAAGCGGCGGTGCAGGTCTTCTTCGTTCGCAAAGGACGAGTCATCGGTCGCAGGGGCTTTATCGTCGACAAGGTTGAGGAGTTGTCACCGGGTGGGCTTGTCGATCGCATCCTGGAAGAGCTGTATGGCGACGACCCTGCTGCCGGCGTGCCCAAGCAGGTGCTCGTTCCCGTCGACCCCGACGACATCGCAATCTACGAAGAATGGCTGACCGACTTGCGCGGTAGTCGCGTGCAGATTCGGGTTCCGCAGCGCGGCGACAAGCGCGATCTGCACGAGACAGTGACACGCAACGCGAAGGAAGAGTTCATTCGTCACCGACTACGACGTGCAAGCGACCACAACGCACGCAGTCGCGCGCTGACAGAACTGCAAGATTTGCTCGGACTGCCGGAAGCGCCGCTGCGCATCGAGTGCTACGACATGGCGCACTTGCAAGGTACGGACTATGTCGGCTCGATGGTCGTGCTCGAGGATGGGCTCCCGAACAAGCGCGAATACCGACGCTTCAAGGTGAAGGATGTACCCGGCAACGACGACTACGCGGCGATGGAGGAAGTCCTGACCCGTCGGTTGCAGGCATACCTCCGTGAGCGCGATCAACCGCTCGACGAAGACCTCATCGATGGCGAGCGGCGGCGGCCGCGCAAGTTTGCGTATCCACCGCAGTTGCTGCTCGTTGATGGTGGCAAGGGACAGCTGGCTGTTGCTGATCGCGTGGTGCGCTCACTCGGCCTGCAGGACGAGATACCGATCGCGTCGCTTGCGAAGCGCTTCGAAGAGGTTTTCGTGCCCGGCCGTAGCGAGCCTGTGGAAGTGCCGCGGGGGAGCGATGCGCTGTTCATGCTGCAGCGCATCCGCGACGAAGCCCATCGCTTCGCAAACACATTTCACCGCGAGTTGCGCGGCAAACGGATGACGACAAGTTCACTTGCTGGTATTCCCGGGCTCGGCGACGCGCGCCAGAAGCGGCTGGTGCAGGTGATGGGTGGTGTCAACGCGGTGAAGAAGGCCAGTCTCGACGACTTACGCGCGCTGTCGTTCCTGCCCGACGCCGTAGCCGTAGCAGTCCACGCCAAGTTCCACGAGCCGTAGTCAAGTTAGAGCAGTTGGGTGAGAACGTCGGCGTGGAAGGCGGCGTATCCGTCGGTGCGTTCTTCGGTGCTTTCGCCGAACGTGTAGTCGCCGACGGCAAACTCGTCGACGCCTAGTTCGCTGTAGCGGCCCAACTGCTCGACCAATTCACTCGCGCCGCCGATCAGTGATCGGTCGGGTGTCGCATCCTTTTCGGCCTTGGCACGTTCGTCGGCCGTGAGGACGTAGAAGATGTTCGCCTGCGCGGAACGCCGCAGCGTCCCCGGATCGCGGCCTTCCTTTTCGCACGCGGCGAGAAATCGTGTGGTGCGACGAGCCACTTCGTCGGGGTCGCCCCAGGTATTCCACTCGTCCGCGTAACGCGCGGTCAGGCGCAACATGTAGGGGCTGCCGGTGCCGACGAGGATCGGCAACACACTGTTCACCGGCCCGGGCCCAAGTGGAGCGTCGGCTAGCGAGAAGTAGTCGCCGTCGAAGGTCACGCGCTCGCCGTGCATGAGGCGGTGGATAATTTCGATTGCCTCTGCGAATCGCTTGACTCGCGGCGCAGGTTCGAGCAACTCCCAGCCATAGCCGGCGTGCTCGTTGACCTGCCACCCGGCGCCGATTCCGAGCACGGCGCGTCCGCCGGAGATGTGGTCAGTGGTAACAGCCCGTTTCGCGAGCAGAACCGGATGATGTATTGAGACTGGCGACACCATCGACACCAAGCGCAACCGCGGTACAGCGGCGCCGATCGCGGCGAGAATCGTCCAGCACTCGTGTGCATCGCCAGGGTCGGTCGCGCCGTCCTCTGTGTATGGCATCAAATGATCGGCGTACCAAAACGAGTGATAGCCCGAGGCCTCGGCCCACTGAGCCCGTTCGAGTGCCTCGGCCCACGGCCGGTCGTACATCGTCCACATCGCGAAGTCCATGTCCGCACTCTATGTTCGACCGTACGCTGAAGAAATGAGTTGGGAGACGCACGCGGACTGGTGGATCGACGGATTCACCGACGGTGCCGACCCAGAGTATGAGGAACAGATCCTGCCGCTCGCGGCGGAAGAGCTGGCCGGCGCGCGACGCGTACTGGATGTCGGTTGTGGCGATGGCCAGGTCAGTCGGCTGGCCACGCGACTTGGCGCTGAGGTGATTGGTATCGACCCGACATGGAACTGCGTCTGCGTAGCGCATGAGCGCGGGGGAGCGACCTTCGCCCGCGCGGCCGCTGCACAACTTCCATTCGCCGACAAGAGCTTCGACGTCGTCGTCGCCTGCTTGGTCTTTGAGCACATTCGCGATGTCGACACTGCGATTGCCGAGGTCGGCCGCGTATTGCAACCAGGTGGTCGCTTCTGCTTCTTCCTCAACCATCCGTTACTGCAGACGCCCAATAGCGGCTGGATCGACGATCAGTTCCTCGATCCACCCGAGCAGTACTGGCGCATCGGTTCCTACCTCGTCGAGGACGAGACGCTCGAAGAGGTGGAGAAGGGTGTCTTCATCCCGTTCATTCATCGCCCACTCAGTCGCTACGTGAACGCACTGGCCGCTAACGGCTTGCTCGTGGAACGCATGGAGGAACCCGCGCCGCCCTCGGGCTTTCTCGCGAAGGCGGAGGAATACGCGTCCGCGGCCACTATTCCCAGGCTCCTCTATCTACGTACTCGTAAGCTCGCGTAATGGCCGACATTCTGCTGATCACCGGGTTATCTGGTGCTGGCAGGTCTGGTGCCGCGGCGGTGTTGGAGGATCTCGGTTGGTACGTGATCGACAATCTGCCCACGTCGCTAGTCGACACGATCGTCGAACTGGTCAGTAAGCCGGGCAGCGACATCGAACGGTTAGCGCTGGTCGCCGGGCGCCAGCACGTCGAGTTGCTGCCAAAGGTCGCCGCACTGCGCTCTTCGGGGCATCGTGTGCGATTGCTCTTCCTCGACTCATCCACCACAATGTTGGTGCAGCGTTACGACACCACGCGCCGCAAGCACCCGCTCGACGGCCAGGCGACGGGGCTGGTAGAAGCAATCGACCTCGAGCGCCAGATCTTGCAGCCGGTGCGCTCGGCGGCCGATCTGGTGATCGACACGACCGATCTCAACGTGCATCAACTGAAGTCGAAATTGCTTGCCGCGTTTGACGAACCGGGCGACGGGCAACGATTGCAAATTGCCATCGAGAGCTTCGGTTACAAGCACGGCCTCCCGATCGACGCCGACATCGTGATGGATGTGCGCTTCTTGCCGAATCCTCACTGGGAGGATCCTCTGCGGCCGCTGACCGGCCACGATCCGGCGGTGCGCGACTTCGTGCTCGAGCGGGCGCAGGCCAGCGACTTTCTCGATCGTTTCGGCGACTTGATGCAGACGCTGCTGCCGTCGTACGAGGCGGAAGGCAAGAGCTACTTGACTGTGGCCTTCGGGTGTACCGGCGGCCGTCATCGCAGCGTCGCCGTCGCCGAAGAACTGGCGCGGCGATTGCGCGACCAGGGCTACGCAGTGCGCACCAGTCATCGTGATATCGGCCGCTAGGGCACCTGCTCCGGACAGGTCGTAGGCTGTCAGCGGAAATGAACCCACTCTCGAAAGGAACGCAACCATGACGGTTCGCGTTGGAATCAATGGCTTTGGCCGCATCGGCCGCAACTTCTTCCGTGCCGCCAAAGAACGAGGCGTCGATATCGACTTCGTCGCGGTCAACGACCTCGGCTCGCTGACGACGATGGCGCACCTGCTGAAGTACGACTCGGTACTCGGGACGCTTCCCAACACGATCAAAGCGACCGAGACGGGAATCTCCGTAGACGGCGACGAGTTGCGTGTGTTGTCTGAGCGCGATCCGAAGAAGTTGCCCTGGGGCGATCTCGGAGTCGATGTCGTCATCGAGAGCACTGGCTTTTTCACCACGCGCGAAACCGCCGCCTATCACCTAGAGGGTGGGGCGCCGTTAGTGATTGTCTCGGCTCCGTGCGACGCCGCCGATGCGACCTTCGTGTATGGCGTCAACCACACCGACTTCGACGTCGCAACGCAAAAGGTGATCTCCAACGCCAGCTGTACAACCAACTGCTTCGTGCCAATCGTGAAGGTGCTCGACGACGCGTTCGGTGTCGAACAGGGCCTCATGCAAACCGTGCATGCGTACACCGGCGATCAACAACTCGTCGATGGGCCGCACAAGGACCTTCGCCGCGCGCGCGGAGCGGCGATCAACATCATTCCGACTAGCACTGGCGCGGCGCGGGCGACCGCCCTGGTGCTCAGCTCGATGAAGGGCAAGCTCGACGGCACGTCGTTGCGCGTGCCGGTACCAACCGGCAGCATCGTCGACTTCACAGCGAACCTGACTCAGCCCGCGACGGTCGAAGAGATCAACGCCGCATTCAAGAAGGCCGCCGACAGCGGACCGCTGCACGGGATCTTGCGCTACACCGAGGATCCCATCGTGTCCAGCGACATCCAGGGCGACCCGCACAGCTGCATCTTCGACGCGGGCCTGACCGCCAGTATGGGCAAGTTGGTGAAGGTTCTGGGTTGGTACGACAACGAATGGGGTTACAGCAACCGTCTGATCGACACGGCGCTGTACGTCGGTGGCATTGTTTCATCGAACGGCAACGCGAAAGCGTCGTCGAAGAAGTAATGACGGGCCGCATTCCCACGCTCGCCGATCTCGGCGACGTGCACGGCAAGCGGGTGTTGGTACGCACGGATTTCAACGTGCCGATGGAGGATGGCGTCATCACCGACGACTTCCGGATTCGCGCAGCCCTGCCCACGATCAACTGGTTACTCGAGCGCGGCGCGACGGTTGTTGCCGCCTCGCATCTCGGCCGACCGAAGGGTGCGCCGACGCCGAAGTACTCGATGGATGCAGTTCGGGCGCGGCTGGAAGAATTGGCACCGGGTGTCGAGTTGCTGGAAAACCTGCGCTTCGACCCCGGAGAGGAAGCCAACGATCCCGCTTTCGTTGCGCGGCTCATAGAGGGCATCGACATGTATGTCGACGATGCGTTCGGCGCGTGTCATCGTGCGCACGCCAGCATCGTCGGCCCGCCACGCACGCTGCCCAGCGCGATGGGGTTGCTGCTGCAGAAGGAAGTGGAGGTTCTGCTGGGTTTGCGCGACAACCCGAAGCATCCGTTCGTGGCGGTACTAGGCGGCAGCAAGATCAGCGACAAGTTGGGTGTTGTCGAGGCGTTACTCGCGGCGGTGGATTCGTTGGTCGTCGGCGGCGCGATGTGTTTCACATTTCTCGCGGCGCAGGGTTACCCGATTGGCGATTCGTTGTGGGAGCCCGATCAAGTCGAGACGTGTAAGCGACTGCTCGACGAGTCTGCGGCAAAGGGCAAGACGATTCACCTACCTGAAGATCTTGTCGGCGTCGATGCGCAAGGTCGTCTCGCGACGTTCGGCGTGCGACTGCCCGAAGGCGCGAAGGGTTTCGACATCGGGCCGGGCACAGCGGCTGCATTCAGCGATGTGATCATGGAGGCCCGCACCGTCTTTTGGAACGGGCCGATGGGAATGTTCGAGGACGAGCGGTTCGAGGCCGGCACGCGAACGGTTGCGCAAGCGATGGCCGAGACCACCGCGTTCACGGTTGTAGGCGGCGGCGACAGCGCAGCGGCGCTGGCACAATTTGGTTTCGCGGACGACGTCGACCATGTCAGCACCGGCGGCGGGGCCGCGTTGGAACTGCTCGAGCTGGGCGACTTGCCCGGCCTCGAAGCCTTGAGGGGAGCACCGAATGCCAAGTAGTACGCGCAAGCCGCTGATATCGGGCAACTGGAAGATGAACCACAACCACTTCGAAGCGATTCAAACCGTGCAGAAGCTGGCGTATCTCGTTGGCAAGGAGGAACTGAACGTTGCCGACGTCAGCATCCATCCACCTTTCACCGACATCCGCAGCGTGCAGACTGTGATCGACAGCGACAAGCTCGGGTACGCGCTCGGTGCACAGCATTGTCACTGGGAGGAAAAGGGTGCCTTCACCGGCGAAGTGTCGCCCGTGTTTCTTGCCAAGCTCGGCGTGCAGTACGTGATTGCAGGTCACAGCGAGCGACGCGAACTCTTCGGCGAGACCGACGAAATGGTGAACAAGAAGGTTGCCGCGATCCTGCAACAGGGAATGACACCCATCATGTGCGTCGGCGAAACACTCGCCGAGCGCGAGGCGGGCGAGACCGAGTCGAAGGTGCTGGGGCAAGTGCGGTCCGGGTTGGCCAGTCGCAAGCCCGCGCAGATCGCGTCGCTGGTGATTGCCTACGAGCCGATCTGGGCGATTGGTACTGGTCGGACCGCGACTGCCGCTGACGCACAACAGATGTGCGCCGCCGTACGTCGCTGCGTGGCCGAGGTCGCCGGTGCAGAGGCCGCGGCCAGCGTCCGAGTGCAGTACGGCGGCAGCGTCAAGGCCGGAACCATCGCCGAGTTGATGGCGCAAACCGATATCGATGGTGCTTTGGTCGGCGGCGCGAGCCTGGACCCCGACGAGTTCGCCCGCATTTGCAAGCTTGGTGCGTGAACAGCGGCCTGAATTGTCATGAATGGCCCGCGAACGGCAGGCAGCTACTTTTCGTACAAATGGGAACGGCAGGGCTATGCCTGGCGGGACGGCCGTGCTATCGTCCATCCGCCCGTATTGATCGGGGAGGACAATACGAGCTGCGGTTCGGCGAGGCTTCATGCCTCATCGGGGGGTTCCGCACCTACCTCCCTCCGTTTCCACCAGGAGGACCAACCACGTGAGGATCACGAAGACCAGCAAGTTTGCTGCAGTCCTCGTCGGTCTTGCCCTTGTAGCCGCAGCTTGCGGCGACGACAAGGACAGCACCGGCGATACGACAGCCGACACAACCGCAGATACGACTGCGGACACAACGGGCGATACCACGCCGGCCGTTGAGTCAGCCATGACGCTGACCATCGACATCAATCCCGAGGCGGTGTGGGAAGACGGAAGTCCGATCACAGTCGCCGACTTCCAGTGCACGACCGATGCGGCGTTGAACACGCCCGGCTCGCTGAGCACCACTGGTTACGACCAGATCGCCTCGGTTTCCGCAGGCACCAGCGATCAGCAGGTCGTCGTTGAATTCTCGGCGGTTTATGCGCCGTACAAGACCCTCTTCGGGGGCCTCATTAAGGCAGCTGCCGTGGAAGACTGCAACGATGTCTCCACCGACTTCCTCGACATCAACGCCACATCCGGCCGCGAGTGGGTCATGGAATCTTGGAGCCCGACGCAGGTTGTGTTCGTGCCCAACGAAAACTATTGGGGCGATGCGCCGAATTATGACCGCGCCGTGATGGTTCCTTTGGCCGACTCCGAGACCGAGAACGCAGCGTTGCTCGCCGGCGAAGTCGACTTCATCTACCCGCAGCTCTACGGCGGAATTGGTGAAGCTCTAGCCGATCCCAACGTGGACAGTGCAATCGGTCTCGCCGGTGACTACGAGGGTTTCTACCTACAGGCCGATCCGGCCCGTGGCGGCCCGTTCGCGGATCCGATCTTCCGTCAAGCATTTGCTCAGTCGATCGACCGTGATGCTGTATTCGCGCAGATCTACACACCGCTGACCGACGGACTGGGTGTACTCCTTGAGTGCGGTCCAATCATCCCCGGCCCGTACTGTGACGACGCATTTGCCGGTCAGTACGACCCGGCAGGTGCCGCAACAGCGCTGGAAGGCGATGGTTGGGCGCTGAATGGTGACGGCCTCTGGGCCAAGGACGGCGAGGCTCCGGAGATCCGTTGGATCATCAACACCGGCAACGTTCGTCGCGAAAACACCCAGGCTTTCCTTATTCCGCTGCTGCGCGAAGCTGGCTTCAATGTCATCGCCGACAACTGCGATGCTGCCTGCTACTTCCAGCAACGCCTGCCAGCACTTGATTACGACATGGCGATGTACATCAGCACCGCCCCGCCGGACCCGGCTTACCTCACCTCGAGCTTTACATGTGATCAAATCCCGAGCGATGAGAACGGCCAGCAAGGCCAGAACAGCAATGGCTGGTGCAACGAAGAGGCATCCGCGCTTCTGAGTGAGGCCGACACAACCGTCGACTTCGACGCTCGCGCCGACCTGATCAAAGAGGCACTCCACCTGATGGCTGGCGACTACGTCATGCTGCCGCTTCTCCAGTTCCCGAAGTCGGGTTTCTGGCGTACGGATCAGGTCGGTGGCCCGATCGATGCTGAACTCAGCAACTACCGGGCGTGGAACAACTTCTCGCAATGGGAAGATGTCGACGGTGATGGCCAAATCATCATCGGTGCCGAGCAGTGGCCAGAGTGCCTCAACCCCGTCACGGAGTGCGCAAACTCGTCGTGGATGGTCTGGACGACAGTGTTCCCGATCCTCCCCGGCGTTTGGGACACCACCAACGACGGAAACTTTGCACTCACGAACGTCGTGTTGAGTGAACCGACGGTCGTTGTCAACTAAGCAAGGTTGTTCAGTACAGCTGTAACGTGAAGTAGTAGAGGTGGGGCCGGTTTTGGCTGGCCCCACCTCTACGTTTCAGAATGGGGGGTGAGATGCTTCGCTTTGTAATCAGACGGTTGTTCTGGGCTGTTCCGACAGTTCTCCTTGTCACGTTCCTTGTCTATGTGGCCATTCGGCTGGGCACCGACCCCCTCGCCAGTTATCTGCGCATCAACCAGCGTGCGTCCCCGAAAAAAATTCAGCAATACATCGAGTTCAACGGGCTGTACGAAGGTGCCGGCGGTTACGTTCGTGGTTACTTCAAGTGGCTTGGCGGCTTCCTGTCGGGCGATTGGCCGCGGAGCATCAAAGGCACCCGCGAGGTCTGGCCCGATTTCAAGTATTCAATGTTCAATACGCTGCGCCTCAGTGGCATAGCCACGATTCTCGGTGTCTCAATCGGGCTCAGCCTTGGCGTGTTCGTGGCTCTTCGGCCAGGCAGTTTGCGCGACAGTTCTGTCAACACCGCAGCATTTGTCGGGCTTTCGATTCCCCCATTTGTGTCCGCGCTACTGCTGCAGATGCTCTTCGCGGTGTACTGGAGTCGCTGGTTTGGCGAGTCGTTGTTCCCAACCTCAGGGATCTATCCGCCTGGCCATCAAGGTTTCGATCTCGTCCTGATGCTCAAGCATCTGGTGCTGCCCGTGACCGTCGTCGCCATCCAGGTCATCGCGGTGTACACCCGCTACATGCGTGCAACGTTGCTGGAAGTACTCAACAGTGACTACATGCGAACCGCGCGCTCAAAGGGAATCAGCGAACGTCGAGTGCTGGTGCGCCATGCGCTGCGCAATGCGTTGATACCCGTGGTAACCGTGGCAGCGATCGACATCGGCGCGATTCTGGGCGGTCTCATCATTACCGAGAACGTGTTCTCGTACCCCGGCCTCGGAAAGTTCTTCCTTGATGCGTACGGCACAGGTGACTTCCCGCAGTTGATGCCGTGGATGTTCTTCTTTACCGTGCTTGTTATCTTGTTCAACTTGCTGGCTGACGTATCGTACGCCTGGCTCGACCCGAGGATTCGACTTGGCTGACGTAATCCAACCGCAACTCACGACCGACGACGACTCCGAGGGCCTGGCAGCCACTTCTATTTCTCCTGGGAAGCTCGCCTTCAAACGGTACTTGAATCACAAGGGTGCAGTGGTCAGCGCTGTCTTGCTGGCAGTGATGGTGCTGTTCGTAATTCTGTCCCCATTGACCGCGCGCTATGGCGTCAACGAGTCAGTGTTCCCCGCTGTGAAAGACGGCCCGCGCAACGATTTTCTCACGCCGCGCAGTATTGCTTGGTTCGGAACCGACGACATTGGCCGCGATATTTACAGTCGCCTCATCCATGGCCTGCGCGTGTCGTTGGTCATTGGTCTGGCGGCGGCAGTGTTCTCGACCGTTGTCGGTGTCACTGTTGGGTCGGTCGCCGGGCTCAAAGGCGGGTTGTTCGACGACATTCTCATGCGCATCACCGACGTCTTCCTCGCTTTCCCGTTTCTCGTCGCTCTGCTAGTCACGCGCAGCCTGCTCGTGGGCGTTGAGTGGCTTGAACCAATTGTGGGTAAACCTTCGTCAGTTCGCTTTGTGATCGTCCTGTTTGTGATTTTCGGATGGATGGGTGTTGCGCGACTTGTACGTGGCCAGATTTTGTCGCTCAAAGAGCGCGAGTTTGTCGAGGCGGCGAGGGCGCTCGGTGCCACCAACTTTCGCATTGTGGCCAAGCATTTACTTCCGAACTCAATCGGCCCGATCTTGGTTGCCCTTACCACGGCGGTGGCAGGAGCCATTGTTGGTGAGGCGACATTGAGTTTCTTTGGCTACGGTCCGCAGCCGGGTGCCGGGCAAACTTCGCTCGGCCTATTGGTGTCCAGTTCCAAACAGGCTCTCCTGCCAGGATTCTGGTGGCTAGTGATATTCCCTTGCGGCCTACTTGTCCTAGTAACGCTCTGTATCAACTTCATTGGCGACGGGCTACGTGACGCCACCGACCCCAAGCTTGATATAGGTGGACACTGATGGGTGAAGTCGTGTTGTCTTTGAAGGACTTCCGTGTCAGCTTCAAGACGCTCCTCGGAGAAGTGCAGGCCGTTCGCGGAATCGACCTAGAGGTGCGCGCCGGCGAGATATTCGGCATCGTCGGCGAATCAGGCTCCGGCAAGTCCGTGACGTTTCTTGGAATGATGGGGCTACTGCCCAAGAGCGCGCTCATCGGCGGCTCCGCCGAGATCGGCGGCACGCAACTTGTTGGGGCGTCCAAGGCCACGATGAGGGCAGTGCGCGGCAAACGCATTGCGATGATTTTCCAGGATCCGCTTTCTGCGCTGAATCCGACCCATCGCATCGGCGCCCAGGTGGTTGAGATGATTCAATCGCACACAGAGATGTCCGCGAAGCAGGCAATGACTCGTGCGATCGAATTGCTCGACATCGTCGGTATCCCTCAGCCCACTGTTCGCGCGCGTCAGTACCCCCATGAGTTCTCGGGAGGTATGCGTCAGCGAGTCATGATTGCCATTGCGATTGCCAATGAGCCAGAAGTGTTGATTGCCGACGAGCCCACCACAGCGCTCGACGTCACCGTTCAGGCTCAGATTCTTGAGGTGATGCAACGAATTCAGGCCCAGCTGGGAACTGCAATCGTTCTGATCACGCACGACCTCGGAGTTGTCGCGCAAGTCGCCGACCGCGTGCAAGTGATGTACGCGGGTAGAGCAGCCGAGCGAGGAATAGTGGACGACATCTTCTCAAGGCCGTCGCACCCGTACACGCTCGGCTTGATGAGGTCGATTCCAGCGCTCGCGGGTGAGCGTCTGACGCCGATTGCGGGGTCGCCCCCGAACATGCTGTATCCGCCACCTGGCTGCGCGTTTGCTCCCCGATGCGAGTATGCACTGCCGATCTGTACTCAGTCGATCCCCGATCTTCGACCGTTCGGCGAGCTCGAGACAGCGTGTGTACGAGCCGAAGAACTGCAATTGGGAGTGGTAGCTCATGGCTGAGCCGATTCTCGAGGTAGCGAATCTGGTGAAGGAATTCGAGGTGCGTGGTTCCAGGGGGCTACGCGTCGTGAAGCGAACCGTGCACGCGGTCTCCGATGTCTCCTTCCATATCGAAGTCGGGCAGACGTTGGGACTCGTAGGTGAGTCTGGGTCAGGAAAGACAACTGTCGGACGAAGCATTCTCCGCCTTTTGGAACCGACCAGTGGGTCGGTGCGCTTCAAAGGCGTAGAGCTGGTCGGTATGGGTGGAGCTGATTTGCGCAAGCTACGACGCGAGATGCAAATCGTGTTTCAGGATCCCTATGCGTCGCTCGATCCCCGGCGATCGGTCGGTGATGCAATTGGAGAACCGTTCGAGATTCAGAACATCAGCGGTGATACGAAGAAGAAGGTAGCGGACCTTCTGGAACTCGTTGGTCTCTCGGGCGATCATGCGCGGAGATATCCACACGAGTTCTCCGGCGGCCAGCGCCAGCGCATCGGTATTGCTAGAGCTCTGGCACTCAACCCGTCCATGGTCGTCCTCGACGAGCCGGTGTCGGCCCTCGACGTCAGTATTCAAGCTGGTGTCATCAACCTGCTCGAGGACCTGCAACGCGAACTCGGATTGTCATACCTCTTCATTGCTCACGATCTGTCGGTGGTTCGCCACATCAGCACCGATGTCGCAGTCATGTACCTCGGCAAACTGGTCGAGCTTGCGCCGGCTGAAGAGTTGTACTCGAGGCCGGCACACCCGTACACGCAGGCACTGTTGTCGGCTGTGCCACAACCGAATCCGGTGGGCGAGCGCAATCGGCAACGCATCGTCCTGCAGGGCGATGTGCCCAGCCCGATCAACCCGCCGAGCGGTTGTCGCTTCCGCACGCGTTGCCCGATCGCCCAAGAACTGTGCGCGATTGAGGAGCCGGCGCTGATCGACCGTGGGCAGGGCCATCCGGTTGCGTGCCACTTCCCGACGACACACCTCGTGGAGATGGTCGGCACCGCTGCTGTGTAGCGGCGCGGATTGAGTCTGGCCCGATAGGATTTCAAGCCGTGCGCGACACTTTTATGTACATTTCGCTCGTCATCAACATCGCGTGCCTATTTGGCATGGTGGCTGGCGTGCTAATGCACAGTGGCCGCGGCGGTGGCCTCAGCGACATGTTCGGTGGTTCCGGTTCGACGGCGTTGGGTAGCACGGCTGCCGAGCGCAACCTGACTCGCATCACGACTGTGTTCGGCATCCTGTGGATCGGCACCGTCATTGCGCTGAGTTTCCTGATGGTCCGCTAGTTGCGCAGCGGTAACCTCGTTATCCCACGTCGGAGTGGCGAAATGGCAGACGCGCCAGCTTGAGGGGCTGGTACAGGCAACTGTGTGGGGGTTCAAGTCCCCCCTCCGACACCAGCGTTCTCAACGGTTTTCTGTAGTCCTACTTCGTGTAGGGCTACGTTCAGTTTTGGGACTCCTCTGATGTCGACCTCGAAGTGGTCGGGATGTACCGAGACTTTGGGGATGAACTCGTCGAGGAGGATTCGCCGTTCGGTGTCGGTTGCTGCTTCCCAGATGAGGTCCCAGTCGAGATCGGTCAGCAGCGCGAGGACGTGATCGAATTGCTCGACTAGGTCCGGTTGCTCGACTTCGGGTTCGGCCACTTTTCGTAGCGCTTTGATCTTGGTGCTGAGTCGCTGTTCCTCGTCGTGGAAACCGTCGGCGCTGATCTTGTCGGCGTAGTGCAGTTGCAGCAGCTTCCGCCGTTGCGCTTCGAAGTCGTTGATCTGTTCGCGTCGGCGCGCGTCGTGCCGGCCAGCGTCCTGGCGGACACTTGGCCGGCGATCGAGCGATGCCCGAATGGCGTTCTGAAGTTCTATGTCGTTTCGAACAAGCCGTAGGCCGATGAGGGCAGCGTGCAGGAGTGCCTTGTTCGAAAACCGTGGCATGTCGCAGCCTTGTCCGCGATGGCGGCAGCGGTAGCCGATCCAGCCAGCGCCGTTGTCCATCGCGGACATTGACCGCTGACATTCACCGCATGTCACTCGACCAGACATGAGATCGTTTCCTCTGCGTTGTCCTTTTGTCCGTCCACGATGCGCGGCTTGGAATTGTTGCTCGGTGATCAACGGCTGGTGGAGGCCGTCGATCCATTGGTCATCGAGTTTCACTTTGCCGAGGTAGGCGTGATTGCGGAGAATCGAAAGGACCGTCGACTGCTTGACGCCCGTACGGCGCGAGGTTTCGGCCTGGCTCAGTCCTTCTGCACGGAGCCGGTAGATCGCGCGGACTGTGTCGGCATCTTCGTTGGCTATGAGTACGCCATCGCGGAGGTCGTAGCCGGTGGGTGGATGATTCGTCCAGCGACCTTCGCGGGCCGCTTGTCGCATTCCGAGCCGTACGTTCTCCGCGAGTTGCTCGCGATAGAACTGCGCGAATGATCCGAGGATGTTGTAGAACATCCGCCCGGTTGCCGACGACAAGTCGAGGCGTTCGGTGAACGAGTGCAGCGCGACATCGGCAAGACCAAAGCTGTCAGCCAATCCGATGAGATCTCCGAGATTGCGCGAGAGGCGATCGAGTCGCCAGATGATCACATTCGATACGTGACCGTCAGCGATCATTTCCAGCAACTGGATGAGACCCGGCCGGTTCATGTCTTTGCCCGAGCGCCCTGGGTCCGTGATTACCATCACTGGACCGAGTTCGTGTAGCTCCGCGTACTGTCGAAGTCGATCGGCTTGCCCCTCGATGGAGAAGCCCTCGGTTGCTTGTTCTTCGGTCGATACTCGGCAATATGCGACTGTCAACATTGCGGCCACCTTTCTGGTTTTGCCGCTGGCAGTTTGCGCGCAGCGCGATTCGAATGAGAACGTCGGCAACCCGATCGAGATCAGGTTGCTCAGTCACAACCGTTGCTGCCGCTTCTCTAGCACACGATCGCAGAAGTGGCGTTGGCTCACGACCTCGTACGAGTCAAGGTACGGGGCCAGCGCCCAACAGGCATCGTCGATCGTGTCGTGACCGGTTAGTGCAGCGAAGCTCGCCATGTAGCCGTTCAAGGCTGGTATGACTCGCCGTAAACCTCCGCGAGTTTGACCGGCGCGTATTCGTTTCATCGGTAACGCATCACCTACAAGCGTGGCTTTCTGGATCTGTAACCATTCGGGTGCGATCGGCCACCTGTCCGGGCAGGCATGGCTGCTCGGTTCACGGTAGGTGAGCCAGTCTTGAGTCGCGTACGCCCACAGCCGGTCGCAGTTCGCTAACACCGCTGCGACAGTGGAGAAACGCATTTCATTGAGCACGGGACGGGCGAACTCGAACTCGGTGCGCAGAACTTGGACATCCTTTTCGTACGCGGGACTCCACAAGTCGAACCACCAGTCGTTGCCCTTGGCCTCGATCTCGCGCGTCTTGTCATAGATGCGCGCCGTGATGGTTTTCGATTTCCGGTTGCCAAACGAGAAACCCGACAGAACGATGTCATCCTCGTATGTCGTCAACGTCCTAGAACGGCAAACGAACTGGTGGCGTCGATCACCGTCCAGATCCCAATGTTGCCAATCAGCGTGCAGGTCAATGCGACTTACCATGAACTCCGTCGCAAGGTTCGCATTGTCGAGTGCACCGTTCAGCCAATCGACGACACCATCGGCACCGAGCGAATGGATTGCTTCAGAGCGAAATTGTGCGTACAAGGTCGGTAATCGTTGGCTTCTGGTGATGCCGAGAGCAACGAGCGGATGATCCAGCCAGATCGAATAGCGATTTAGTCCGCGGCTTTTCAGTTGCCAGTCATAGCCGCCCAACGAGAACGGGACAGAGCCACCATTCTCCGCCGCAACCTCGCGTTCACGATCGAGGTCGGCCCACAAAGCCTTCGGTACGTCGCAGTCACTTGAGACATACAGCGAGTCCACACCCGAGGCCAGTTCGACAAGCTGGGTCACTCCTTGACCTCTCCACCCAAGGATCGAATCAGTCCATCCGACCAATTCCTATTTAGGTTGAGCTTGATCCAGTTGAACTTGTACTCGTCGGGATGAGCGCCGTAGCGATCTCGGAAGCGCTTGATCTTTCGGTAGATCGTCGCGCGATGCCAACCCCATTTTTCCAACTCGTCGAAACCGCCAGCCACATGCCACGTCACCCAAAACCCGAGCAACTCAGCGTCCTCCTTGGCCCTCCTCCCGATCATCTTTCGGTGCTCGTCGGTAAAGACGCCGAAATTGAGCATGTTCGGATCCATCAGACCAGATGCGTCCAGTGCATCCTTGGGTACGCCGCTGAGGAACTCGAACCACTTCCGACGAGCGATACCGGCTCCTTCGGCAGATTCGACACGGCTGGGCGGAGGTGGTCGCAAATTCACGACGCAAGTATGCGCGCGCCTGTCACGGGAAGTCAAACCACGCCACTCCGACTTCGCCATTCGGCTCAACGGCTCAACGGCTCAACGGCTCAGGGAACCGATTGACACTCTCGCGGGGTTACAGGGTGCTGTGTTACAGGGGACGCACCCATCGGCCTCCACGAGGTGCCAAACTGGTTCCGTGCCGCCGGACGGGTCTTTCGTTACGAGATTGGTCGGTGTGTCATTCTGCGAGGGTTACCCTGACACGCTTGTCCGCTTGCGTGACGCAATTGCTGCGGGTGAGACGGCCTCAGTTGAGTTGCTGCGTGATGCCAACAATCCCGTCGACCAGAACGCTGTCAACGTTATGTGTGTCGCAGCTGGGGGCAGAATCGGCCGTATCGCGAAGGAACGTGCTAAGTATCTCGCGCCCGCGCTTGACAACGGCGAGTCATGGGGAGGGGAGGTCGAGACAGTGCTCCTGAACCTCGATCATCTCGACAAGCCAGGTGTCACAGTTCGGTGTTACGTGAGAAGTGAAGCGCGTGACAATCAACCGTAAGAGACCCTTCAACGAAGGTAGTGGTATGGAAGGCATGACTCGGCGATTCGACCATGATGGACACGCCGTGGTCTGGGGAGATGCCGTGGAGGCGTTAGTAGACGAAGTCGCCGATTCCAGTGTCAAGCTCATATTCGCTGACCCGCCTTACAACATCGGGAAGCAGTTCTCAACCTTCCACGACTCGTGGCCCAGCGCTGACGCGTACGCGAAGTGGTGTTTTGAATGGATCGATCTATGCCTGACGAAACTTCAGGTGGACGGCTCCATGTATGTCATGTCAAGCACCGAGGCCATGCCCCTGATAGATCTCTTTGTGCGTGAACGGGCGCACATCCTCTCCCGGATCGTATGGGCGTACGACAGTTCTGGCGTTCAGGCCCGACGCTACTTTGGCTCCCTTTGGGAACCGATCCTTCACATCGTTAAGGATCCGAAGGCGTACACGTTCAATGACACGGCTATTCAGGTGGAGGCGCGAACCGGCGCACAGCGGCGGCTGATCGACTATCGGAAGTCGGAGCCAGCACCGTATAACACGACCAAGGTTCCGGGCAACGTTTGGAATTTTCCTCGTGTCCGGTATCGGATGCCCGAGTACGAAGAGCATCCAAGTCAGAAGCCCGAAGCACTGCTCGAACGAATAATCCTCGCGTCAAGTAACCCTGGCGACGTTGTTCTTGACCCATTCTCCGGAACGTTTACTACGTCGGCGGTAGCCAAGCGACTTGGACGGCGTTCCATCGGCATTGAGCGGGAACGAGCGTACGTAGAGATAGGGCTGAGGCGGGTCGGCGTGGCAACGGAGTTGGACGGCTTCGTCCTAACGCGACCAACGAAACGCACGGCACGCAAGAATGGTTCGGCCCGAGTTTCATGCAATGATGAAACGCTCGACCTTTCGTGATCGAACACGAGTTTACGGGTGTCATCCGAGAGGTTCTCGAATCTCACTTGGGCCCCGTGGCCGAGGAGGCGTTCGAACGCAGCGACTTGCTTCAGTACATCAATCTAAAGTCGCGCTCGGCGAGCCGTGGATCGAAATCTCGCGGATCTTTCGCGAATCACTACGCGCTGTATGTCCTGATCGAGGACTACCTAGCTGGGGACTTCGACGGCCCCAACGATTACGCGAAATACGACGGGGCTAGGTTCACCGACCTATTTCATCGGCAGCGCGAACTTCCCTTTGGGGAGCGGCTGCAGAATCATGCGCTCAACAGCCGTTTGAACGAAGAGTTTAGAAAATACTTTCCGACCTCCGAATTCGTTCCGATACTCCGCGACCTCGCGACTTCACGCTATTGGATCAATGAGCAATTGCTCCGAGTGACCACCTCTCAAGGCGAGGTAAACATCGCCACAGCCGTCATCTCGATCATTGACGCGTACATAGAGAGTAAGCGCGACTCCTTCAGCGCGTTCATTGAGCAGTGTGAACGCCTTCAGGCGCTCGGCCAAGACGACGTAGCCGAAGTAATAGAGTTTCTGCTCCGGCTGTTGGACCCGAACGTTGACGCCAGAATTTTCGAGATCGTTAGCTTCTCGATCCTCAAGTCTTTCTACGCGGAGCAGTCTGTTTGGTTCGGTTGGACGATTGACGAGGTCTCAGAACATGCCCTGATTCTGTTCAAGACTGGCAGAACCAACGCGAACGACGGCGGGATCGACTTCGTTATGCAGCCCGTTGGTCGCTTCTTCCAGGTGACAGAAAGCCTGGATATGCGAAGGTACTTCCTTGATATCGACAAGGTTCAACGGTTCCCGATCACCTTCGTGGTTAAGTCTGAGGAGTCCGCAGAGCAGATCCGCGCTCGACTCGCCGACTACGCCCGCAAGATCTACACGGCTGGGGCGATTGTCGCCCGATCCATGGAAGCGGTGGAGGAAGTCATCAACATTCCTGACTTGCGCGCTCGGCTAGAGGAAGTTGCGGCAACCGGCAACGCAGCCACGGTCGTCAACGAGGTGGCGTTGCAGGCAAAGGTCGAGTTCAACTTTGGTGATGAGGATTCTGCTGACGACCCGCTTGAGGAATCTGCTCCGGGTATTGATCATTGAGCTCTGCGCGCGAAGCACACTGAGCCGACCGTCGGGCCGCTAGTCGGCGGACCCATGCGGGCGTCGATTGATAGTCTGATGCGAAGTTGTATTCCGTCGAACATCGGAGACAAGAGCATGGCAGTCGAGCTTCCCTACATGATTCAAATGGGCAACATCCCTTTGATTCTTGACCGAATTCAGGAAGCGGGTACTCCACCAAAGTTCACGCATGAGTTTCTGAAAAACAGCCTTGGTTTCCGCGGGTCCGGTGATCGACCGATGGTGAAGGTTCTAAGACAGCTGAAGTTTCTGACCGGAGACGGTTCTCCAACACCTCGATACAACCAATTTCGATCGAGATCGACCGGCGGAAAGGCTCTGGCGGATGGACTACGCGAGGGATGGGCGGATGTGTTTCTCGCTGACCAAACTGCTCACAACAAGTCGACCACCGAGCTGACGCAGATCTTCAAGGGTGTAACGGGTGCAGGAGATGCTTCAGCAAAGAAGATGGCTGCGACCTTCAAGGCCTTGGCTTCAAAAGCTGATTGGGCGGAGTCCGAAGGCAAAGGGTCCAAGGATTCCGCGCCTGACGCAGCCGAGGAGTCATCGGCAACAGACGATGTCCGGCCTGATTTGAAATCCGGTCTTGATCGACTACCAATGACTTTTCATCACGACATTCACTTGCACCTGCCCGCGACATCCGACCAGAGCGTCTACACGGCGATCTTCCGAGCGATCAAGGAGGAGTTGCGTGATTGAGTTGCGGGATCTCCGCAACTGGATGTTCAAGGGAATGGCAGTCGAGTCTCGTCTCAGTGAGTTTGAGAAGGACGGAGTCGCTATTCGTGCGGCGTCCGATCCCCAAGCGCTCCAGCGAGTGCTTCCACTCGAGGACTTCTCCGCCGACATCCGTGAGAGGGCGATGAGCGCGTTGCCGGCCTATCTCGCGTTCTTTTGTCTTGAGAACGCAGTTCGCGAACTGATCAACGAGCGGCTCACTCAGCAACACGGCGTGAGCTGGTGGGACGCAAAGGTTGCGCAAGGGGTCAAAACCAAGGTGGAAACACGACGTGTCAAAGAAGGCGAGAATCGGTGGCACGCGAGACGTGGTGTCCACGAACTCAACTACACCGACTTTGGCGATCTCGCCCTCATTATTCAAAACGCCTGGGTGGACTTCGCGGACTTGTTCCCTGACGTGGCATGGATTGTTCAGAGGCTGCGCGAGTTGGAGCAGTCGAGAAATGTAATCGCGCACAACAACGTTCTCGATAAGCCAGAACTCGAGCGCATACGGATGTATCTCACTGATTGGCTCAGACAAGTTGGGTGAGCGAGGGGCCGACCTAATTTCTGCACCACTCCTCAAGTCGCCGACCAGTTGAAACGACTCGCTTCGGTCCTCCGACACGTTTGGGGCTGCCCGCGAGCGCGTCCTCGCGACTGCGTCGTTGTTTCCGCTGTATGAAGACATGGTGATCGACGGACTGACCGATGACGAAGAAGTACGGTTCCTCGCGGCCATCGCCGGAGAATGAGCCAACCACAGCCGGGTCGCCGCGGGCCGGTGGTCGTCGACACAGGCGTGTTCGCAGCGGAGCTGCTCCGACGCGGTGCACCGCTTGCGGCAAGCTACCGGTCACTCCTGGAAGGCCGACCGTTCATCGTCTCTGTCGCTACTGTCGCCGAGGTCCGTTTCGGTGCTGAGCTGGCTGACTGGGGTGCCGAGACTGCAACGCCTCGAACAGCGACTCGCCCAGGCCTGTCCCGGGTCGGCTACTGGACCTCGTCGTCATCGACTCGGCTTCCCGTTCGCTATGCAATCCTGCGGAGCATGTACGTTCGACTTGATCACCGTCGTATGGGTACGGGCAGCGAGCTGATTGAGCGGTTTCTGCTGTGGGCAAAGAACAACGAATGCGTGGAGGCACACGTCGACAGCTACCTCGCTAACGGGACAGCTCAACGGTTCTACGAGGACCATGGCTTCGCCGGTCGGAGCATCGCGCGCGTACTACCCCTCTGACCGAGGTCGGCAGGTCGAACACTCAGCTGGAGTCGCCAGTGCCTCGCCCCTGAATCGGCTGTTTGGTTCTCCGACACTCACGCGGTGCCATCGACCGCCCTTTCCCAAGTTGCGAAGTCGCTATCGGCAGGCCCTCAGAATGTCTGAGGTCGGGTTTGAATGACGATCGATGGGCGCGAACCGATCATCGAGAATGTCAGAATGACCCAGTGACTAGTGAAGCTGTGGTCAGGGCGGACGGACGGATGGTGGATGCAACGCGCTTGGCGGAGATCTGCCGACGCTATGGGATCGTCGAGTTGGCAGTTTTTGGTTCTGTCGCTCGGGGAGACGCGAGACCAGACAGCGATGTCGACTTGCTGTACGTACTTGCTCCGAGTGCGCGGCTCGGGTTTGGCATCGATGGTCTTGAGGATGAACTTGCGGAGTTGTTCGACCGTGACGTCGACCTTGTGGCTCGGAAGGCGGTCCACCCCCTATTGCGTGACAAGGTCGATCAGTTGGCGAAGACGCTGTATGCGGCGTGACCACCTGCTGTTAACTGAAATTGTTGACGCGGTTGAACGCATCATCGACCTAACTGATGATCACCCGTTGGACGACTTCCAGTCAGACCGCGATCGACGTGATGCGTTGTTGTGGAACTTCACCGTTCTGGGGGGAGGCGGTCGGACAACTCTCCAATGAGACAAAGGATGCTTACCCGAGCGTCGCTTGGGCGGCCACGGTCCGCATGCGAAACCGAATTGTGCACGGGCTACTGGTCGATCGACCTCGACGTGCTCCTCGCTACTGCGGCTGACGACTTGCCCGCCTTCTTAGGCGATGTTCGTGACGTGCTCGCTCGGGTCTCCTCAGAGGACGGCCTGTACGACGGGTGAGACCCTTGCGGCCAACGCGCGAGCCGAGCCGCAGGTGAGGTTGATGGACTCGGTCCTCCGACACTCCGATTCTCGTACCACCCAGGTTGGGCGCGATTTCACGTGCCGTAGTGCTGCTCGTACAACGGGCGTTTGAAGGGCCACGCCTCGGCCAACCACGACGACACCGTCTCCCACAGCACCACGTCGAGCTCGGCGCGGCTCGCCCGGACCCAGGACCGGGCCTCGACGTCGTACTCGCCTTCGTTGGTTGGGTACAGGTAGACGCACCCGATCACCTCGTCACCGTCGAGTACCGAGTAGGTGAACCCGGTTCGGGCGGCGAAGTCCCCGGCGTGTCGCACGAGGTCGGCCAGGTTCTGCTCGGTAGACATCTCGGTCGGCCACTTCCCGACGGGGAAACCAGGCGTGGCCCAGATGTGGGCAATGCTCGACATCCAGGCCTCGTGGTCGCGCTCGTTGTGCTCGGGTCCGAGGGGCTCCAGCCGGAACCGATCGGACGCCAACTCGAGCGGCACTTCGAAGTCATCGGGAACGAAGCGAGTCGACACGAGACGACACGATAGAGGCTCCGATCCGGGTCAACGGTGCTGGACTTCCTCGCGGAGCTCGGCGAGGAAGGCGTCGGATCCCGCAGCGATTTTCGACGGCTCGCCCTGCTTGCCAATGACCTGCGGCTCGAGCAGATACTTGCCATCGGGAAGCCCCGACACCAGCCAATGAGGCTCTCCCCACCTCAACGAGAAGAGCCGCTAATCCGGGTACTCATGTGAACATGACGTTCAACCGGATCACAGTGGACGCGGGCCGCATGACGGCGGCTTTCGCGCCCGAGGCACCGCCGTCTCACGAGTCCGCTTGAATCGCCTGTATCTGTGAAGCTGGAGACATGGTCGTCGGCAATGGTGGAGCGGTGTCGCCGTCGGTGACATTGATGTTCTTGTTCGCCGATGTAGGAGCAAGTGGCTGTCGATAAGCCGACTTACACCGCTGCCGTCGTGGGCGGTGGACCCGCGGGGTTGATGGCGGCCGAGGTGCTTGCTAAAGCTGGCCTTGCGGTGACGGTGTACGAGCACCAACGCTCAGTGGGTCGCAAGTTTCTGCTGGCCGGGCGCGGCGGGTTGAATATCACTCACAGCGAACCGATCGACGCGATGCTCGGCCGCTACACCGCTTCCTCACCGTCGCTGGTCGCTGCACTGCGCGCCTTCACGCCGCACGACTTGCGCGCATGGTGCGCTGCGCTGGGCGAGCCGACGTTCGTTGGGTCCAGCGGGCGGGTGTTTCCTGCGTCGTTTCGAGCAACGCGACTGTTGCGGGCATGGCTCGCTCGCCTCGACGATCTCAAAGTTGCGCTCAAGGTCGGTCATCGCTGGCAGGGTTGGGCGAAGCGAGCCGGCGGGGGAGTCGATACTCGGCGGCTGGTACTTGAACGCAGCGATGGAACGATCGTCGAAGCGGTGAGCGATGTGACGATTCTCGCTCTCGGCGGTGCTAGTTGGCCACGAGTCGGCTCCGATGGCCGGTGGGTCGACACACTCACTCAACTTGGCGTACAGATTGCTTCGCTGCGCCCGGCGAACTGCGGTGTGTTGGTGGACTGGTCCGCGGACTTCGTGGGTCAGTTCGGCGGCGCCCCGTTGAAGAACATCGCGCTCACCGTTGGCACTGTCTCCGTCCGCGGCGACGCAATGATCACCACCGCGGGATTGGAGGGCGGACCTATCTACGCGCAATCTGCGGCAATCAGAGACAGCATCGATCGCCTCGGCAGCTGCGCTCTGTCATTCGATCTCCACCCCGACCTCACCGCTGCGCAACTTACGGAACGACTCGTTCGCGGGCGACCGAAGGATTCATTGACCGCGATGCTGCATCGGATCGGGCTGAGCAAGCTGTCGGCCGCCCTTCTGCGCGAACTCACCGGCAACCAAGTCCCGCGTCAGCCCGAGGCGTTGGCGTCGATGATCAAGTCGTTGGGCATCGACGTGCGCTCGACGATGCCGATCGACCGAGCGATTTCGACGGCGGGCGGCGTCGCCTTCAGCGAACTCGATGACGCGTTGATGATCAAGCGGCTTCCGGGAGTTTTCGTTGCCGGTGAGATGGTCGACTGGGAAGCCCCGACCGGTGGTTATCTGCTACAGGCATCATTCAGCACCGCGGTGACGGCGGCACGCGGCGCCATCGACTTCCTCACCCTTTGAGGTGGAGGGGGCGTCCCTACGTTGTCGGTACTGCGGCCACGACGGCGTACATCGTGAGCGTCATTGAGAATCGATCACGAAGCGCGGCCTCGCGGATGGTCGACACGAATCGATCCCGATCCGCAAGTGTTAGCTGATCGGCAGCAACGAGATCATCGGCGAGGCTTTGCATTGAGAAGCAGCCATCCGGTGCAGGGGACTGGTCGGGGTTCCACGAGTTCCATGTGTGAGTCGCCTGCGATTGGGCGACCGGCACGAAGCTGGCGCTGCGAACCAGGTCGGCGAGTCGGCTTCCGATGTTGGACGGTCGACCCCGCTCGGTGCGCATCGCTTCGCGCACTCGAGCGGAGAGCTCGTCGTCACCGACATCAATCCCGAAGGTCGACCAGTCGGTGTCGATGAGCGAGATGCGGCCGCCAGGGCGCACCACCCTCGCCATTTCGGCTACGGCAGCAAGTGGGTCGGCGAGCCACTGCAGAGTGCGCTCGGATCGCACGACGTCGAAGGAAGCGTCCGGTTCGTCGAGCGCGCAGGCATCGCCAACGGCGAAGCGCACGCGACACTTCGCCGTGCCGGCCTTCGCGCGGGCGACGCGAAGCATCTCGGCGGACACGTCGACACCAACTATCTCTCCGTCCTCGCCGAGATCTTGAGCGAGGGCGAGAGCCGCCTCACCGAGACCGCAGCCGACGTCGAGCAGCCGTTGAGCCCCACCGAGCTTCAGCTGTTCGCGCTCCCACGCCCGCAGCCGGCGCGTCGCCTCCCACCCGGCGGTGGCGTCCATCGTGGCGAGCAGCACAGCGACGTTTGCATCGTCATCTACCCGCTCGTAGCCGAGGCCATGCGTGTCGTGTGGCGCCACGGTCCGAAGGCTACGACTTCGCTGGGCGGCCGCTGGCCGCTAGCCGGCGGCGAATCGAGGCATTCTGATTGCTTGCGTCGCGGGCCCGACCACGCACGGGCAATGTCGGGCTGTGACACAAGCCGCTGTCTAGTGTTCAACCTGATGAACGTGGTTCCAAGCCTCCCGCCTGCCGAGCCTCGACCGGTACCTCAGGCTTCTGTGCGTCCCACCGTGACAGGCGCCCACTTCTCTCATCAATTGGAGCAGCTCGCGCAGGCCAGGGCGGCGACCGAAGCGAAGCGGGTAGCCGACGATCGGCGACGACGACGCCGGAGCGTTCTGAATTCGCTGCTCGTGCTGCTCATTGTCGCGGGCGGCGCGTACTTGTACTTCAAGTATTTTGACGGCGACGATTCGTCCAGCGGAGAGGTCGTTGCGTCGGCGCCCGCCGCGTTCCCGGTTGTCACTCGAGCGTTTGAATTCAAGTTTCCGACAGAGCCCAAGTACGAGAGCGTGCCCGTACAGGTCGAGGGCCTGGACCTAAACGGCTCTGTCTGGTCGGTGGTGTCGGACGGCGTCACCCTGCAGGTGCTCGCTTTCACCATGTCGGCGCCACTCAACGAACCACAGGTACAGGGAAGCTTCGATGAAGTGCTAGCAGGTGTCATTCAGCGCGGGAATGGGCAAGTGGCTTCCGACCGGTCGTTCGTGAGCACGGAAGGTGTCTGGCGCCGCAGCGTTGTCATCAACGCGAGCGAAGCAACGCTCTTCCTCGAAAGCTTCGCCCATGGCTCGACCTTCGCGCACGTCACATTCGGGGTGGACGGCGTCAGTACGGCGCTCCCAGTGTTCGTGAGCGTGGTCGACAGCTTCCGCTTCTTCTGACCGCCGCGTCTCTAAAGCGGAGCTGTCGGACCAGAACTAGCGACGCCGACCCGGAAGTCACAGAGGATTGGAAGTGGCGCGGCGTTCCGACTTGGGAACACGACGGCATCATCACCACCGGCGAGAGTTATAAGGCCGTCGTCAAGCTGACCTTCGCGAAGGGTGCCTCACTGCCGGACCCGAAGGGTCTGTTCAATTCGAGCCTCGACGGAAATGTGCGTCGAGCGATTGACTTTCACGAGGGCGACAAGGTCAACGAAGCCGCGTTGAAAGCGCTCGTCAAAGCGGCCGTGGTATTGAACAAGTCCAAGGCGAAGCCCAAGCCGAAGGCCAAGCTAAGTAGTGATCTGCTGTTTTGGGACGTTCAGCCCCAGAAACCGTCAGGCTTCCAACAGCGCGAGGTCGCGCACCACGTAGCGGTTGTGCCAGAACTCTTCCTCGAAGACTGTGTAGATGCACTCCAGCAGTGCGTGCTCGCCGTTCTCGGAGACGTCGGTCGGTCGATTGAAGTCATCGATCGTGACGGTCGCTAGAAAGTTACGAAAGCGTGTGGCGCGATCGGCGCGCACGGCGAGCGCTTCGTCCACCGAAGGTGCAAGCGAGTAGTCGAGTCCCGGCCAACGAGCGTCGAGTGAGCCCTTGTTCGGCAACCCGATCGGGTCGAAGGCTCCGGCGATGACGGGAACCGTGAACCATTTGTCCATCGCGAACACCAAGTGACGGACAGTCTCGACGAACGAGTACTCGCCGTTGACCGATTGCTGTGCCTTCGCTTCGCCCAACGCCTGCGCGCGGGCGATCGACTTCGCCCACTCCGCTTCTAGCGCTGTCCACGTCGCGCGCATTTCCTCAGCGGTCTTAGGCCGCAACATGGCGCGCAGCGGATACCACGGATCGCGCTCGTTGACGAACGACGTCACGTCGACACCGTTGATCACAAACTTGTCGACCAGTGCGTCGATGTCGACGTTGATCAGCCACGCATGGCTGATCTTCGCGTCAGTCAGGTTGACGTCGCGGAACGTGGCGCCGGTCAGGTCCGCTCCCCAGAACACAGCGCCAGTTAGATCACCTTCGAACTCCTCAGACATGATTCCTCCGTCTCATGGCTTACCGCCAGGCTCCCACATGGTTGACGCGCAGTTACTCTCGAGCATCCCGTCGATCGATTCAGGCGTGGCTTCGAAGATCTCGGCGTACTGATCGCGGGCGATGCAGCCACCGGTCGGCGGTTGTCGACGGCGCAAAGTGCGAGCACCGCGGGATCGGTCGTCAGGCACGGAGACCGTCGGGTCGAAGACGGCGTTTACATTGTCGTCGGTAATTGGGTGGTTCTATTGCCACTCGCCGAAGCTATCTCGCAGTTGGGCCGTGTGTAATCTGCCCGAATGGCGGAACGGTGGAGAGTAGTTGGCTTGTTGGCGCTCACGACGATGTTGGCGGTGCCGAGGACGCCGACGCCCGTCTCTGCCGAGCCGATCGAGCCGGGCAAGCAGTGGGTCAAGACCAGTGACGATTCGGTCATCGCTGCCGACGTCTGGAGAGCGATCACCGAGACGGAGACTGGGCATTTCCAAGCGATCACCAATGGCGACGGCTTCTACGCCCAATTCCGAAATCTCGCCGAATTCACCATCCGGCTTGTCACCAGCTCGCAGGGAAACATCGAGACCTTCCGAGCTAATTTGCAGCAGACCGCCAACGAGATCACCTCTCAGAGCGGGGTCTTCGTGACGGTCGCTGCCGGAACGGTGGCGGGTCCGCCGGATCCGATGCACATCGATCCTCCGCCGGGAGAGATTTACGTTGTGATCTCATCATCGTCAGGCTGCGGCACGCTCTCGGGGGGCGCGCTGGGCTGCGGGGGCACCGACGACCACGCGGTCGTCGGGGGTGAGTTCCGCGCGACCTCGGGAGTTGTTTGGTTGAGCCCCGCGATGCAGGCGAAGTGCCAGCAACCGGTTACCAGCCATGAAGTCGGCCACGCGCTCGGCCTCAATCACTTCCCCGCTCAATATTTGGGTCAGTACCAAGTGATGAAGCCGAGCACAAACTGCAATTTCCCTATTGCTTTCCAGGCTGGCGATATCAATGGACTTCGCTTTACTGCTGAGGGCTCGGCATTTGGGGACAATGTTGCTGCTGCCGACACCGTGTGCCCATACCGCGACACGACGCTGGACGCGAGCACGTGGTTCGCGACCACGGAGGCGGGCGAACCAGCACACGCTGGCGCCGGACCGCGTCGGTCGGTTTGGTACCGATTCACCGCGCTGGTCAACGGCCCGACAATTGTGAAGACCGTGAACACCTCTCCGGGCACCTTCGACACTGTGTTGGCGGTGTACACGGGGTCGATGTTCGGAGGCGTGGTGCCCATCACGTCGAACGACAACGACATCGGAACCAACAGCAAGGTGACGTTCAACGCCACCAACAGCATCACGTATTGGATTGCCGTGGACGGTGTTGGGGGCTCGCGCGGCGATACCGACGTCGTGTTCGACGTCACCCCTGCGGCACTACCGACCCCGCCGGTGGCGGGTGTTCCCGTTCGACTGATGGATACGCGGCGAGCTGGCCAGACTGTGGATTGTCTCGACCAAGGGCTTGGACGTCTTTCTGGTGGCGCTACGTACCAACTCCAGGTGGCAGGCCGTTCGTGGGTTGACCCCAATGCCACGTCGGTGGTGTTGAACGTCACCGCGGTTTCACCATCCGCGGCCGGCTACCTGACGGTGTTTCCATGCGGTGCTGGCTCTCCGCCGACCGCATCAAACCTGAACTTCGCAGCAGGCGATGTCATCCCGAACCTTGTCATCGCGAAGGTGGGGGCTGGCGGCAAGGTCTGTTTCTTTTCGTCGGCTACAACCGACTTGTTGGTCGACATCAGTGGCCAGTTCCTTGCAGCCGGCCCGCTTACTTCATTGGGCACACCAGGGCGTCTGCTGGATACTCGCAGCGGCGGACAGACCGCGGATGGCCTCCACGCGGCGGTTGGGCGATTAGCGGCCAATGTTCCATACGAATTGTCGGTTGGCGGCCGGGCCAGCCTGCCCCCCAGCCCGACGACGGTTGTCTTGAACGTGACTGCCGTCAGCCCCAGCGGTGGCGGTTACGTCACGGTGTATCCGTGCGGTGCGCCGATTCCGAATGCGTCGAACTTGAACTTCTCCGCGGCTGAGGTGATTCCGAATCTCGTCATCGCGAAAGTCGGTACCGGCACCAAGGTCTGCTTCGTCAGTTCGGTCGAGACCGACCTTTTGGTTGACGTGAGCGGAAGCTTTGCGACCGCACCGCCGATGAACGCCTTGACTCCCGCACGCCTTTTGGACACTCGTCAGCCTGCTGGGGCAACCGTCGATGATCTGCACGAAGCCGTCGGACGGATCGCCGCTGGCGCTACCTACACCTTGCCGGTAAACAATCGCGGTGGTGTCAACGCGAACCCTGTGACAGTCGTCTTGAACGTGACAGCGGTGATACCGAGCGCAGGCGGCTATTTGACCGTCTATCCATGTGATCAGCCGCAACCCAACGCGTCGAACTTGAACTTCGCCGCGGGCGACGTGATTCCGAACTCTGTCATCGCGAAGGTCAGCGCAACGGGAACGGTGTGCATCTTCAGTTCGGTTGAGACCGACCTATTAGTCGATGTCAGCGGCTTCTTCACTAGTTAGACGATCGGCTGTACGCTCAACCGGATGACCGTGCCGCGATGGCCACTGTGTGTTTTGGCGCTCTTGGCGACGGTGGTGTCGACCGGTGCCGGTCGTCCGCAGCCCGCAGGCGCCGACGAGCCAACTGTGGAGTGGGTGCAAACAAGCAGCGATTCGGTGGTCGAAGCTGACACCCTCGACGCAATGCAGGCTGCCCAAGCCGAACAACCCGGATCAGAGACTGACGACGGCTTACCGTTCGCGGGCGTCGTGCTCGGCGACGGATTCAACACCTTCGGGCAGCGGAGCTTCGGCGACTACACCATCAAGCTGGTCACCAGCGCGGGAACCAACATCGACAGCTACCGCGACGAGCTGCAGTTGATGGCCGACCAGGTCAATGCCTACAACGGCCTCAGCATCGTGGTTGCCCCCGGAACGATCCCGCCGCCAGCCAATCATCAGAACATGAACGCTCCCGTTGGTGAAATCTGGGTGATCATCACCACGGACTCACCGTGCGGAATTCTTGGCGGCGGCTCTCTCGGCTGCGGTGGCGTCCGCAGTTCCGTGGTCATCGATGGTGTGACGCGCTGGAGCTCTGGTGCGGTGTGGTTGAGTCCGGACTTGTCGGTCGCCTGCGATGAGCCGGTCATCAGTCACGAGATCGGTCACGCGATGGGTTTGGACCATTTCAACGACACGTATCACGGTGTCGCACAGCTGATGAAGTCCACAACGACCTGCTCGGTTCCGGTCAAGTACCAGGATGGCGACTTGAACGGGTTCCGTTGGCTGGCCGAGCCGACACCCGACAACGACAATGTGGCCAGCGCCGCTCTGGTGTGCCCGGGCGACTCCTCTGTGTCGGCCAACACTTGGTTCGCCACCAAGGAGACGAACGAGCCAGCGCATGCCGGTGCCGACGCACGACGATCAGTCTGGTATCGCTACGTGCCCCGACCCGAACAGTATGGTGGTACGGCAATAATCAGTACGGCCAACGACGGCGTCGACGACTTCGATACAGAGCTAGCGGTCTATACCGGCACGATGTTCTCGAGCGTCACGACGGTCGGCAGCAACAATGGGGCGGGTCTCCTCAGCCAAGTGTCGTTCATTATCGATTCATCGCAGACCTATTGGATAGCGGTGGACGGAGCTGACCTTGCCCGTGGCGAAACCGATGTCGTGTTCGACTTGCCTGCAATCGACGGCGACCTAGTGCCGCTTTGCGCGCCAGCCCGCGTGCTCGATACTCGCATCGGCGGCGCAACAATCGACGGTAACCATCAAAGCACCGGTCGGATGTTGGCAGGCGGCACTTATCAGTTGCCGATTGCCGGGCGGGCGGGTGTTCCGGCCGATGCAGATTCGGTGGCGTTGAACGTCACTGCGGTGACCCCGACGTCAGCCGGTTACGTGACGGTGTATCCGTGTGGCGAATCGCCGCCGAACGCGTCGAACTTGAACTTCTCGGCTGGTGAGGTGTTTCCTAACTTGGTGCTGGCCCGCGTCGGCGCCGCTCAGAGCGTGTGCTTCTTCAGTTCGGCCGCGACCGACTTGCTCGTCGACGTGAGCAGTTACTTCCCAGCCAGTGATGCACTGGTGCCACTACCTGTACCCGGTCGACTGCTGGACACGCGACTAGCTGGCGCGACAGTGGACGGCGCACATCAGGGTGTTGGTCCAATTGCGCAGGATGGCACGTACGAGCTACCCGTGGTCAATCGCGCGGGTGTGCTGCCTGGTGCGACGACTGTGGTGCTCAACGTAACGGCCGTCGGGCCGAGCGCCGGAGGATTTCTGACGGTGTTTCCCTGCGGCGAAGCCCGACCGAATGCGTCAAACTTGAACTACACCGCGGGCGACGTGATACCGAACGCGGTGTTGGCCCGCGTTGGCGCATCGGGCACCGTTTGTCTCTACTCGTCGGCTGCGACCGATCTGCTGGTCGATGTCAGTGGCTACTTCCCGGCAACAACTGTGCTGACGCCGTTGGCGGTGCCGCAGCGCGTCTTGGATACGCGAGGCGCTGGGGTGACGACGGACGGCGGCCATCAGGCCGTTGGAGTGATTCCAGCGGGCGGCACTTATCAGTTGCCGATCGCTGGCCGCGTCGGTGTGCCAGAAAGCGCCATGTCGGTGGTTCTGAACGTGACCGCGCTCTTGCCGAACGCGGCGGGATTCTTGACGGTGTTCGCCTGCGGACAAGACCGACCTAATGCGTCGAACTTGAACTACAAAGCTGGTGAGGTCATACCGAACGCAGTGATTGCCAGCGTCGGTACCAGCGGCAAGGTTTGCTTCTACAGTTCCGCGCAAACGCATTTGCTCGTCGACGTCAGCGGCTATTTTCCCCTCCCCGTTCCGTGAATCGCCTGCCGCACTTAGCCGTTGTGACGATTGGTCTGCTGGCGACTGCTTGTGGTTCGGACGGTCCCTGGGTGCGAGCGGTCGATCGGTCGGTCACCGTCACGAGCACAGCACCCGCGCCTACGACGATCGACGCTCAACAGTTGGATGCATATTCGTTGATCGAAGCCCTGGCGTCCGACGCGATGGGCGGGCGCGACAATCAGTCACAAGGTTCGCTCGATGCACAGGCGCTCATCGTCGGGCAGCTCGAGCAGTTCGCGCAGCCAGCACTCCGGGATGGCTATCTGCAACCGTTCGCACTCGGCAGCAACATTGTCGGCGTGATTCCTGGCGGCGACCTTGCCGACGAGTATGTGATTATCGGTGCGCACTACGACCACGTTGGCTCCAACTGTGTCAGCGACGATCCCGCCGATCAGATCTGTAACGGCGCAACCGATAACGCCAGCGGTGTCGCGACGGTCATCAGTATCGCCCGAGCGATTGCAGCCGAAGGAACACCGCGGCGCTCGGTGCTCATCGCTTTGTGGGACGCTGAGGAGGACGGCTTGCTCGGATCGGCGGCCTATGTTGCCAATCCGGTCATACCTCTTTCGCAAACAGTCGTGTATCTCAACTTCGACATTCAGGGAGCAACTGTCCTGCCGTCGCTCGCAAACCTGACGATTGCAATCGGGGCTGAAAGTGGCGGGCAGGCGCTCGCGCAGGCCGCTACCGAGGCGATGGCGGCATCAACACTGCGGCCGGTGTTGTTGAACTCGTTCCTGTTCGAGGGGCGCAGCGATCATTCCAACTTCGCGCAGCGCGGCGTGCCAGCCATGCTGTTCACCGATGCCGCGGGCGGCTGCTATCACACCGCTCAGGACGACATCGACATCGTCGACTTCGCCAAGCTCGCCCAGCAGGTGGAACTAGGCAGCGCACTCGTGCGCGAACTCGTCGCCGCTGACGCATCTCCGCAGAACGATCCGGCGGCGCCGAACCTTGTCTTCGCCGACGCCGTGGCGCTGCTCAACGTCGCGGAGCTGAGCGAAACCGATCTTGCGTTGCTCAGTCCGGCGGCCGCCGCCCAGGTGCAACAGTTCTCGGAAGACCTACGGGCAATCGTCGGCCGTGGTGCCGATGCGTTCGACGGCGCTACGGCCGCAACCGTGTTGAGCGGCGTCGATCAGTTCCTGGAATCGCTGACTGAGAGCACCTGTGCGAGCTTCACGGCATAATCGTGCCCTGTTAGGTTTGCCCATATGAACCGCCCTTTGTGCACGGCAGCAACAGGCGGACTCCTAGTTATCAGCGCCTGCGGCAGCGACTCGGAGGACAGCGCCGACACCGAGCCAATCGCGACGACGCCTTCCGCGACTACACCCGCGACCGTCGCCGACACGGAGGCACCGACAACCCTCCCCGAGCCCGAGGGGCTGAATGCGCGGGAGTTGGTGGAAGCTCTCGCCGCCGACGACATGCAGGGGCGCGACAACCTCACCGAGTCTTCGGTCGCGGCCCAAGCGTTCCTGATCGGCGAGGTTTCGCAGTTCGCAGAGCCGGTGTACGAGGCTGAGGGCAACGAGGGCTACCTGCAGCACTTTGCAGAAGCCACGAACATCCTTGCCTTGATCCCTGGTGGCGAACTTGCCGACGAATACGTCATCATCGGCGCTCACTACGACCACATCGGGATCGATTGCCCGACGACCGACGAGGCCGACCACATCTGCAATGGTGCTGCGGATAATGCCGGAGGGGTCGCGGGAGCGATTGCCGCTGCACGCGCGATCGCCGCCGACGGAACACCGCGTCGCTCGGTGGTGCTTGCGTTGTGGGACTCCGAGGAAGATGGCCTGCTCGGATCAGCGGCGTATATCGCCGACCCTGCCTTTCCGCTCGAGTTCACGGTTACATACGTCAATCTCGATATTCAAGGCGCCAACCTTTCGCCGTCGTTGGCAATAACCGTGGTGGACGCACTGACACAGGCCGAGTGCCTGGCTGCGTGAGATCGAGCGGTCGGTACTCACAATAGGAACGCGCGTGAACTCGTTGCCTGCGACCGGCGGACTAGATGCAGCTGCGCGCTTTCGGCCGGAGGTAGAGGGCTTACGCGCGGTCGCCGTTGTGCTGGTACTGCTGTACCACGCGCGATTCGACTTCATGTCCGGTGGGTTCATTGGCGTCGACGTGTTCTTCGTTCTCTCCGGATTCTTGATCACTTCGCTGCTGATGCGCGAGTTAGCCACAACCGGCACAGTTTCGCTGGTCTCGTTCTGGGCGCGGCGGGCACGACGGTTGCTCCCCGCATCAGGACTTGTTGTAGTGGCCACCCTGATCGCTGGGCGGTTGATGCTCGACGGGCTGTCGCAAGGCGACCTGGCGCGCGATGCGATCGCAGCTTGTATGTTCGTCGCCAACTTTCGGTTCCTGAACGTGGGCACCGACTATCTGGCTGAGGGCCAAGCAGTGTCACCATTGCTTCACTTCTGGTCGCTGGCCGTGGAAGAGCAGTATTACCTGGTTTGGCCGGGGCTGATGTTGCTCCTGGTGCGCTACGCGCGACTGGCGCGCCGCTCGCTGATCGCAGTATTGGGAGTGATGTGGATCGCATCGCTGGTGCTGTGTGTGCAATCGACTCGCAGCGAACCAATGTGGGCGTTCTTCATGTTGCCCGCGCGCGCATGGGAGTTGCTCAGCGGCGCGCTGATCGCCGTGGTCGGCGGTTCGTTGTGGAAGCGCGCTCCGCGTCTGCGTGCGATCCTCGGCTGCGCGGGACTGGGCGTCATCATTGGCGCCGCCTTGGCCTACGACGAGTCGACAAGCTTTCCCGGACTCGCCGCGGTCGTACCCGTCGTCGGCACTGTTGCCGTTATCAACGCTGGCGCTATCGCCGGTGGTCCCGGATTTCTGCTGTGCGCCCGTCCGCTGCAATGGATTGGAGCGCGCTCGTATGCCATTTATCTTTGGCACTTCCCCGTGCTGTTGCTCGCCGAAGCGAAGTATGGCCCGCTGACGGTTCCCGTTCGCATCGGGCTCTTGCTCGGTTCCGTAGGGCTCGCGGCCGTCAGTTACATGCTGATCGAGAACCCGGTTCGATTTGCGCCCAAGCTCGTCGCCAGCCCGGCTCGCAGTTTGGTGATGGGCGCGTGGATCGCGTTGGTTGGCATCATTGGCGCGACGCTGCTGCTGCACAACCCACCACGGTTGGAGACCGACGAGGTCGCGGTGGTGCCGACGCTGGCGACGATTCCATCGTCCAGTGCCGTGCCCACGAGTACGCCATCAAGTTCCACCGTGCCGCCACCGACAACGATGGCGCGCCCGCCGGTTGCCGACGCATCGCACGACAATCCTCCCGAGCTAGCCCCGCTCATCGCCGCGAACCTGCCGTTGCTGGAGGAGGCCGTCACCACCAAGAAGGTGCCCGCGAACCTGAACCCGAGCCTCGGCCAGTCAAAGAACGATCTGCCGCAGGTGTACGCCGACGAGTGCATTCTTGATGTGGGAGTGAGCGAACCGAAGCAGTGCATCTACGGCGATCCCGCTGGTGCCGTGACGATTGTTTTGTTCGGCGACTCGCACGCGGCGCAGTGGATGCCCGCCATCGACCAGGTCGCCATTGCCAACGGATGGCGACTGATCGTGCACACCAAGAAGGCCTGCCCGAGTGTTGAGATTCCGACCATCAAAGATCCCGATCTCACCGATTGCGCGCCGTGGCGGGCAAGTGTGATCGCATCGATGGAGGCGATCAAACCTGATCTCGTGGTGATGTCGGGGTATCGCTACCAAGCAGCTCCGGGCACAGAGGGGCGCAGCCCCGATCAGGTCTGGCGCGACGGGACCGACTTGACGGTTGCCAAGTTGAAGCCGTTTGCCAAGCACGTGTTGTTGCTCGGCGACTCATCGACGCCAGCGCTTCTCGTGCCGTATTGCCTGGCGAACAACCTGACGAACGTGCCCAACTGCATGGCGACGCGCGAGCAGGCGATCCGACCAACGCGGCTGGATGTTGAACGCGACGTTGCCGCGAAGTACGACATCGACTTCATCCCGACGAGCGACTGGACCTGCACCGACACGCTGTGTCCGGTAATCGTTGGCAACGTGCTGATGTACCGCGACGACAGTCATCTGACGGCGACGGCCGCCGAGTTCCTTGCCCCGTACGTGGAACTGGCGTTGCGGCACGCGATGACCTAGCGGAGGGTACGGTGACGGAATGATCCGAAACACAATCGTTGCCGTGCTGCGCGAACGGTGAGTCGCACCTTCAAGATTGGCGTGCAGTTGCCAGAAGTCGAGCGTTTCGTGGCCTGGCCGGAACTGATCGCGATGGCACGGGCCGCCGAGGCCGTCGGTTTCGATTCGATCTGGCTCGGCGATCACCTGCTCTACGACCTACCGAATGGGACAGTGCGCGGCCCGTGGGAAGTGTGGACCTCGCTGGCCGCGATCGCAGCGGTCACCAGTCGCGTGGAACTCGGCCCGCTCGTCGCGTCGATCGGCTTTCACGAGCCAGCGATGCTCGCCAAGCAGGCGGCGACTGTCGACGCGATCTCTGGCGGTCGCCTGATCCTCGGACTGGGCGCTGGCTGGAACGAACGCGAATACCGTGCATTTGGTTTCGCGTTCGATCATCGCGTCAGCCGATTTGAAGAGGCGTTCGGAATTATTCGTCGCCTGCTCGCGGGCGAGACCGTCGACCACGCGGGGCGCTTCTACAACGTCGTCGGTGGCCAGATCGATCCGCTCTCGCGGCCGGGTGGGCCACCGCTGCTGATTGGTTCGACCGCGCCACGGATGCTGTCGATTGCGTTGCCCCATGTACAGGCGTGGAATGTGTGGTGGAGCCGATTCGGAAACACGGTCGACGGTTTCGCGCGCGAGGCAACGCGAGTCGCCGAGCACTGCGAGCTGGCTGGCCGTGCGTCGCGCGATCTACAGGCGACGGCTGCCGTCTACGTGCAGGTGCCGGGCGGGGGTGGCCGCACGATGGGCTCCGACGACGTCGTTGCGCAGCCGTTGCGGGGCACACAACAGGAACTGGCCGACCAGCTTGCGCAGTTCGGAGCCGCTGGCGCCGATCACCTGCAGTTGGTCGTCGACCCAATTACGCAGGACAGCATCGAATGGCTCGGCGGCGTGCTGGAGTTGCTGTAAGCGCCCTACGCGGGAAGCGTGACGTCGAGCAACTGCGCGTCGTCGGTGGGATCGCTGAGCGTGTACTCGACGTGGGCCGGCACGACGAAACTGTCGCCCTCGCCCAGGCGCATGAACTCGTGACCGTCGCGCTCGAGCGTGATGGCACCATCGAGCACAAAGTGAAACTGGAACTCGCCGTTGTGTGAAGAGGCCACGGGCTGCGGCTGACCAACCGGCCGGATGACGCGCACTCCGGCTTCGCCATCCGTCGCGGTTCCGATGCCGGTGTCGCGACTTTCGTAGCCAGCAAAGCGCGAGGGCGTCCACACCGCGGCAGCCATCTGGTGGAACACAAAGCGATGGCCGTCGGCACCGAAACCACGATCGTGATCGATTGCCGCCGTAGGAAGCGTGGTGTCGGGATCCGCCCAGGTCTCGTGTTCGGCCGGACAACCGATCTCGATGACCTTCATCCGGTCCGACGCCTCCAGTACGCGGTGCCGAATGGTTGACGGCTGCAAGAAGCAATCGCCCTCCACCATCAGCATTGGCTCGCCTTGGTCCTCATAGGCAACCACTACCCAGCCGCGATGGCAGTAGATCATCTGGAAGCGCACGTTGTGGAAGTGCACGTAGTCGTGCACAGGTCCGCCGTCTTCGATGAGGATGTGCGATGCAATGAAGCGGCCACCGAGGCGACTGGGGATCAGGTCGCGGTAGCGCAGGCCAGCGCGGCCCTCACCGAAACCGGCGTCGTCGGCGGGCGCATGGGTGACTACGAACGCTTCGATCAGCGGCGGCATGTCCATCGGCACGTGCGTCGGAACAAACTCGATGACGGTTCCGTTTGGCGCTGTGGTCTCGCGCGGTTCGCGGCACTCGTGGCTCAGCAACCGCAGCCGTCCGGGGTTGCCCTCGGCGCCAACCTGTAATCGAATCGTCAGACCATGCCCTTGCAGCACCGCCATGCGCGGGTGATCGGCTGGCATGATCGTGCGCACCGCAAATCCGAGCGCAGCAAAGAAATCGATCGTTGCCGAGATCGGCTCGTCGCAGGGCAGCACGACCTGTGCGGAGTCGATGTTCGGAGTGTCCATGCGCCGAGGAGCTTACGCGGTTGCGGTAGCACTCACGGAAGTAGCTCGGCGGCTAGCTCGCCGGCTTCCACGACGGTGCGCTGGTCGAGGCGGATCGTGCAATTGCGCATCGGCAGGTCGAAGTGGCCAGCGGTAAAGCGACCGGCGTTCTCGTTGGCGCCGGTCGAGTACAGAAAGTTGCCCGCGTAAGCCCGTGCCTCAGTACCCCACGTCTCGCGCCGGTCGTACAACTGCGAAGCGTCCCATCGCGCCGATTGGTTCATGCCCCAACCGACGTGGCTGGTTGCGTAGCTTTCTTTGTCGCCGAACGCGCTGAGATAGCTGCGGAACAGAATCGCATCGGTACCGTCGCCGTCGATGAGCTCGATGTGATCGTCGACGATATGGAGTGTCACCGCGGTCTCGAGCAGACGATTGAAGGTCAGGTTCATGTCACCGACCGCCAGCACGATGGTGCCGTTGACGCTGTGCGCCGCGGGAAAGGCGAGCACTAGCCCGCCCGGCCAATGCGCAATGGTGCCAGGCCCGTTGGTGATGCCGGTCGACCCAGCCGTGGCCGCGCCCGGCAGCTGAATAGTGAGGTCGGTACCTGCCGAGCTGGTGACGTGCATGGTGGCTGCGTTGCGCAGCCATTCGTGGCCAAGCTCGACGCGGCGGGGAAGATCGGCGTCCCACTGCAGTCGATCGAGTACGTCCGGGTGTTCGTTCGAGATCATCAGCACACGCGCACCGCCGCCGAGGATCTGCCCAAGCTCGGGCGAATGCAGCAGTCCCTCAACCGTGCAGTCGATCACGAGGTCGCTGGCGGCCAACGCCCAGACTACGGCAGGGTTGCCTGCGATGGCTTGCGAAGCGCCAGTCGAACGGATGGGCACAGTGTGCGCCGACGATGGCGTCGGCACGACCACATCAAACACGCGGCCGCCGAGCGACTGCGCCGCGAGGCGCGCGGTCTCAACTAGCGCTGGCCGACTTTGTGTCTCGCTGAGCAGCGCAACGGTCTCGCCTTCGCGGAGTTGGCAGCGCGTGAAATGGGCTGCGAAGGCTGAGACGTAACGCCACTCGGTCGTCATTGTTCCTCCACGTGGTGCAGATGCCGAACGATTGCAGCGTTGACCACCTCGGCCGCTTCGACATTGAGCAGATGGCCCGCGCCAGGAATTACCTGCACCCAGGCGTGCGGTAGCCCGTCGGCGAGAAGATGCGCGTACGCCTGCGGGGTTTCCTCATCGAGCTCGCCGACCAGCACCAAGGTGGGCGCGATGATTCCGGCCAGCAACGGTCGTGCATCGTGCGTGATGATGCACGCGATGCTGCGCTGCAGTGCTGTGGCGCTGATCCGTGCCATGGCACGCCGCTGACCGTCGAACGCGTCTTCGTCGATGTGCGGGCCGGCGATCGCACGCAGAACGCGATCCGCGAACTCCGCCGGTTGCTGCCCGGCGGCGAGTGGTGCCAGTCGTGCCGACGCCCATTCGTCGGGCTTTGTCCCGTCGAGCCCGAACGCTGGACTCGTGGACAGCAGCGTCAGTGAGCGCACGTATTCCGGATGCCATGCGGCCAGGTACTGCGCGATCATGCCGCCCATCGAGATGCCAACGACGTGCGCCGGGCCGCCCGCAAGTGTCCCGATGAAATCGGCCGCTGCTTGCGCGAGTGCTGCAAAGGTGACGTTGTTACCGGGCAGGGGAGCGGACGCACCGTAGCCGGGTAGATCCCACGCAGCGACCCGATGACCGACGCCGAGAGCGGCCAGCTGTGGTTCCCACGAAATGCGACTTCCGCCGAGGCCGTGCAGCAACACGACAACATCGCCTTTGCCAGCTTCGCGCCAGGCGAACCGGCCGTCGTCGACATCAATTGCCATATCCCGAGTATGTCAGAGCAGCCCTGTTTGTCAACAGTGTTGACAAACAGCGCCAGGTTTGATCGAATGCGGAGATGACACGCGACGAGATGGTCGGGCTGGTATGTGCAATGGCTCCAGCGATTCGCGAGCGAGCGGTCGCTTCCGATCGCGAGGCCAGCTTTCCGCAGGCCAACTTCGACGACTTTCGACGTAACGGCCTGCTTGGCGTTTCAGTGCCAATTCGCTACGGCGGGCTAGGTGCCACCTACTCGGACTATGTGCGAGTGAGCGAGGAAGTAGGCCGGTCGTGTGGCGCAACCGCGCTGACGTTCAATATGCACAACGCAACGATGTTGTGGTGTGGTGCTGTCGCCGACCTGCTCGACATGACTCCGGCACAACGCACGAGCCACGAGGCCACTCGCGCTGAGATGTACCGCGGCGTCATCGAGCGCGGCGACATTCACAGCCAGCCGTTCTCTGAGGGCCTTTCCCCTGGGGCGACGAGCGGGGTTGCGACGAAAGCGGTGCCTGTCGATGGCGGCTGGCTGGTGAGTGGTCGCAAGATCTTCGCGTCATTGTCCGGCGCGGCCACGTTCTACAACGTCACCTGCCAGGTGCCTGGTGAAGACGAGATTCGGCTGCTCGGTGTGCCAGCGACTGGTGACGGCGTGCAGATACTCGATGACTGGGACCCATTGGGAATGCGTGGGACGGTCTCGCGCACCTTGCTGATGACCGACGTGTTCGTGCCGCACTCCAACGAATGGATGCCGATGGGCCTGTACAACCAGGCGGCGTTGCGGTATCCGTGGCTCTTTCTCTCGTTGTGCCCCAGCTACCTCGGGCTAACCGGCGGTGTCATCGAAACCACGCGCCTCTATCTACGAGGGGAGTTGCCCGGCCAGACCTCGGGCGCTCGTCGCGACCATCCGATCAAGCAGGTTGGCTGGGCGCAGATGCAGCTGAAGCATCAGCAGTCGCGGGCAATGATGTATCGGGCGATCGACGAGGCGACGATCGATCCCACCCAGGATCAGCTTGTGCTGGGGTGGGCGGCGGCGATCACGGTGATGGAACACGCGGCGGAAGTTGCCAGCCTTGCGATTCGGGTGTGCGGTGGCCAATCGATGATGAAGTCGCTGCCGCTCGAGCGGATGTACCGCGATGCACGGTTGGGCAGCGTGATGTTGCCGTGGAGTGCCGAAGTGTGCCTCGAGCGGCTCGGTACTGCCGGGCTCTTCGACTAGTGGGCCGCAGCTGATGGGCCGACCGGCATCGCTGAGTCGCACCGGCATCATCAATGCGGCTGCGCTGCTGGTGCGCGAGCAGGGTGTTCAGGCGCTCAGCGTACGACGACTCGGTGATTCGCTCGGGTGCGACCCGACGGCCCTTTACCGACACTTCACCACAATGGCCGATCTCGAGCGGGAGGTCGGTGACCGCTTCCTTCGCTCGGTCGATGTGCGGGTGCATGACGGCGACGATTGGCGGGCAACAGTTCGGCGCATCTGCGTGCGATTGCGGCGAGTGCAGTTACGCCAGCCACGGCTAGCCGCGCTCGTCAGCGCTGCGCCGACGCGGCTGGCGAACGAACTACGCATCACCGAGGCATTGTTGCGCGAACTGGATCGCGGCGGGTTCTCGCGAGTTCAGGTTGCTGTGGCCTACCACGCACTGATTGAACTGACGGTGGGGTCGGCTGCAATTGATGCCCCATTGGCCGCGCAACCCACGGCCACTCGTCGGCGCACCTACGGCGACTGGCGGCGTGAGTACGCCGAGTTGTCGCCAGCGGAATCGCCCGCATCGGTTGCGGTAGCGGAACACCTCTATCTTGGCACCGCTGATAGCCGTTTCGAGGCGGCGCTCGATCTGCTGCTCGACGGCATCTCGCTGCAGCGCCCAGTTCAGTAGTCTCGGCGTCGAAACGCACAAAGGGAGAGTTCAATGTCGCAGCAGGTTCGTGGAGTGGTGGCGCTCAGCAAGGGTGCGCCCGTGACGATCGAGACCATCGTGATTCCGGACCCTGGCCCGGGCGAAGCCGTTGTCAAGGTGCATGCCTGCGGCGTCTGCCACACCGACCTGCACTATCGCGAGGGCGGCATCAACGACGAGTTCCCTTTCCTGCTTGGCCACGAGGCTGCTGGCGAGGTGGAATCCGTTGGCGAGGGTGTCACCAACGTCAAGCCCGGAGACTTCGTGATTCTGAACTGGCGCGCGGTGTGCGGCAACTGTCGCAGTTGCCTGCGCGGACGGCCGTGGTATTGCTTCAGCACGTTTAACGCGACACAAAAGATGACGCTGACCGACGGCACGGTGCTGTCGCCAGCACTCGGTATCGGCGCATTTGCAGAGAAGACTCTTGTCGCCGCCGGTCAGTGCACCAAGGTCGACAAGGGGGTTCCGGCAACGACCGCCGGCTTGCTCGGCTGTGGGGTGATGGCTGGCATCGGTGCCGCGATCAATACTGGCAACGTCGGACGCGGCGATTCGGTGGCGGTGTTCGGCTGCGGAGGCGTCGGCGATGCCGCGATCGCCGGTGCGCGCCTGGCTGGTGCTCACACGATCATCGCCGTCGACATCGACGACCGCAAACTCGCGTGGGCAAAGGAGTTCGGGGCCACACACACCTGCAACTCGACGACGACCGATCCGGTCGAGTACATCAAGTCGGTCACGGGCGGCAATGGTGCCGACGTGTGCATCGAAGCCATCGGCAACCCGGCGGTGTATCGCCAAGCGTTCGATGCCCGCGACCTTGCTGGCACTGTCGTGCTGGTTGGTGTGCCGCGGCCCGATATGACCATCGAGTTGCCCTTCATCGAGCTCTTCGGCCGCGGTGGTCAATTGAAGAGCAGTTGGTACGGCGACTGCCTGCCATCGCGTGACTTTCCGATGTTGGTCGCGCTGCACCAGCAGGGCCGGCTACCGCTTGAGAAGTTCGTCAGCGAGACAATTTCCCTCGACGACGTCGAGGAAGCGTTTCACAAGATGGAGCGCGGCGAAGTCCTGCGCAGCGTGGTCGTTCTGTGAGGGTCGTTCAGGTGAGGGTCGTTCTGTGATCGAGCTCGTCACCACCGACGGAATGTTCGCACTCGACGGCGGCGAATGGGCTGTCACCAACAACATCTGGCTGGTCGGCAATGATCGCGAGGTCATCGTGTTCGATGCCGCGCACGATGCCGAAACGATTGTGGGCGCGATCAATGGTCGGCGTGTGAAGGCGATCGTGCTGACGCACGGGCATAACGATCACATCAACGCGGCGGTGCCGCTGCGCGAGGTCGTCGATGCTCCGATTTGGCTACACGAAGCCGATCGCATGCTGTGGGATGTCGTGTGGCCCGACGACTCGCCCGACCGCGCCATCGTCGCCGGCGACGTAATGAAGGTTGCCGGCCATGACTTGCGCGTGCTGCATACGCCGGGGCACTCGCCTGGTTGCTGTTGCTTTCACGACGCAGAGTCGGGTGTCGTGTTCAGCGGCGACACCCTGTTCTGCGGCGGGCCTGGGGCAACCGGGCGCAGTTATAGCGACGAGGCGACGATCGTGCGCAGCATCCGCGAGCAGCTCCTGGTGCTGCCCGACCACACGATCGTGCACACCGGCCATGGCGACAGCACCACCATCGGCGCCGAACGAGCCGGCATCCCGAGCTAACCCGGTTTCAGGCAGGCTTTGGCTTCTTGGCGCGACTCGGCGCGACTCGCGGTGGCTCGCCAGCCATCTTGGGGTATACGGGTGGCCACGGTGCATCAAGCAGGCCGGCGGCCTGGTCGGTACGCACCATCTCGAGAAACGGTTCGAGCGATTGCGGCGCGTCCTGCATCACTGCCCATGCGTCGCCGTGTTCGGTGACCCACGCAGGCACCGTTGCGATCGTCATGTCGTGGGGCGCGAGCGTCGGCAGCAGCGACCACGGGAAGGGAAACGACACCGGCGCATGATCGAGTGCTCGCACCGACCACGGCGCAAACACTGTCTTGTGTGGCGCGTTCTGGTTGAAGTCGATGAAGATGCGTTCCCCGCGCTCTTCCTTCCACCACGACGCGGTGATCAGATCGGGACGCCGCCGTTCCAGTTCGCGGGCGACCGCAACCGCCGCGCTGCGGACCGCGACACTGTCGTGCGTCGGCTGCAAGCGCACATAGACGTGCAGACCGCGATTGCCGGACGACTTGATGAACCCAGTCACTCCGATCTCGTCGAGCAGCTGCTTCGTCACCGCCGCAGTCTCTCTCGCCATCGCGTAGTTCGTGCCCGGCCCGGGGTCGAGGTCGATGCGCAATTCGTCGCAGTGTTCCAGGTCGCTGGCGCGCACAGGCCAGGAGTGAAAGCCGAGACATCCGAGGTTTACCGCCCACAACAGGTGAGCCAGATCTTCGATGACCAACGCTCGCGAGGACGTGCCGTTCGGCGTTTGCACGGTGGTTGTGTGCAACCAATCGGGCGCACCGCCGGGAATGCGCTTCTGAAAGAAGTTCGATCCGTGCGCGCCGTTCGGGAAGCGCTGCAGCAGCACCGGCCGGTCGTACATCTGGCCCATCACTGCGTCTTCGATCGACATGTAATAGCGAATCAGGTCGAGCTTGGTATCGCCCCTCGTCTGGAAGAAGACCTTGTCGGGGCTGGTGACGACCACTGTGCGACCGGAAACCTCGACTTCGACGGGCTCGCTCATTGTCATCGACGCTAGCTGCACTGCCCATGGCGGGCCCGAGCGGCACTACCGTCGTGGCCATGAAGATCGACGAGGTCGAGCTACGTCTTGTACGCCTGCCATATCGGGCGCCGTTCCGAACGTCGTTCGGCGAGGAGAGCGAGAAGCACGCCCTCATCGTGACCGTGCGGTCCGACGGTGTTGAGGGTTACGGCGAAGGCGTGATGGATCCGCTGCCGCATTACCGCGAGGAGTGCCTTCCGGGCGCCTTGCACCTGCTGCGCAATGCATTCGCGCCAGAGCTGCTGTCGCGCGCAGTCGATCACCCCTCGGAAGTGGTGGCGCGGTGGGTCCAATGGCGTGGCAACCCGATGGCTAAGACGGCGCTCGAATTGGCGGTGTGGGACTGCTACGCCCGGCAACAGAATGTGCCGCTGCGCACGCTGCTCGGCGGCGAACGCACCGAGATTCCGGTCGGTGCCAGTCTGGGGATGAACCCCATCCCGCAAACGGTCGAGAGCGTGGCGTTGCATGTGGAACAGGGCTACAAGCGCGTCAAGCTGAAGATCGAGCCCGGCTGGGACGTCGAGCTGCTTTCTGCCGTTCGAGCGAAGTTTCCCGACATCGAACTGACCGTCGATGCGAATTCCGCGTACACCCTCGAGATGATCGACCTCTTGCGCCGCATCGACGAGTTTGAGTTGCACTACATCGAGCAGCCGCTGCATTGGGACGACATGCTCGACCATGCACAGTTGGCTACCCAACTGCGCACCGAACTGTGCCTCGACGAATCGCTGACGTCGCCAGCCCGGGTTCGCATGGCGCTCGCCCTGAAGGCGTGCACAGTGGTCAACGTCAAGGTCGGCCGCGTCGGCGGGTTGCAAGCCGTGCGCGAGATTCACGACCTTTGCGTGTCGCGCGAGGTGCCGATGTGGTGCGGAGGCATGCTCGAGACGGGTGTCGGTCGCGCACACAACATTCACATCGCGACCATGCCAGGCTTCGTGTTTCCCGGCGACACCGCCTCAGCCAGCCGCACCTACGCGCGCGATATCACCGAGCAACAGCTTGAGGCATCGAATGGTGTGATGTCAGTGCCGCCCGGCCCGGGTATTGGCATGACACTCGACAGCGCCTTCGTGAAGGAGGTCACCGAGAGCGTCGAGGTGATTCGGCGGTGAGCATCGAATTTCGCGTCCTGCGCACAGCCGACGAACTGGCGGTGATGCCCGAATTCGAGGCGAGCATTTGGGGCGGCAACGACGACCGCGTATCGGTGAACATGCTGGTCGCGTGCATCGAGGAAGGCGGCGTGGCGATTGGTGCCTTCGACGAAGGGCGCATAGTCGGCTCCGTCTTCGGTTTCCGCACCTTTCAGGCCGAGGTTCTGCACTCGCACTACATGGCAGTTGATCCGGCCTACCGGCGTGGGGGACTCGGCGAGCAGCTCAAGCGACGTCAGGCCGAGTGGTGCCTGGCCAACGGGGTGACGGCGATGCGCTGGACGTTCGATCCGCTGCGGCTGCCTAACGCGCACCTCAACCTGAACAAGCTCGGGGCGCTCGGCATCACGTATCACATCGATCATTACGGAGCACTCGGCGGCATCAACGGCTCGCTGCCGAGCGATCGGCTCACCGTGCAATGGGATCTCGTCGGCGAACGCCCATCGTTCAGCGACTACTTCTGCCTCAACGTTCCGCCGTTGACACCCGAACAGATTGCGGCATCGGCACCCGAGGCGATTCGTGCGCGGGCCGCTGTGCGCGAGGCGATGGCCCCGCACCTCGCTGACGGCTGGCGGGCTGTGGCAGTCGACCGCGATGCGCGCACGTACACGCTCGCGCGCTGACCGATCGCTGAAAGTCGTTGACTAGCGGAGCGTCTCTTTCGCCAACTCTGGGAACACCTTGCCGACCTTCGCACTCAGCCATGTCCCGTACGTTCCGCTGATCTCGCGCAGGTTCGCCTTGTCCCACCGTGCCCGTGTGGCCGTCGACACTTCGTATTCGTCGTCGAACGAGAGTGGATCGACGACGGCATCCCAGCCCGGGTCGAGAAAGTAGGGGAGCGAGTAGCGATCGCTGCCCGCGTGGTTGCGTACACGGTGTGGCGTGCTGCAGTAGCGGCCGCCGGTCAGCCGATCGAGCATGTCGCCCAGGTTGCAGACCACCAGGTCGGCGTCGGCCGGCGCCGGAATCCACTCGCCGTGCGAGTTGACCTCCAACCCGGGAGTGCCGTCGGTTGCCAGCAAGGTCAACAGGCCGTAATCAGTGTGTTCGGCGACGCCCCATGTGCCGGTGTCGCCGGTGGGATGTGGCGGATAGCGAAAGATTCGAAACAGTTCCGTCGGCTGCGCGGTGAGGCCTCGCTCGAAGAGGTCGGTGGGCTGATGCAGCCCCTGGGCCATCAAGCACAACAGACGTTGGCCGAGCGCTTCCATCGCAGCCATCCAGGCAGTGACCGCCTGCTGCATGTCTGCCGGTCGTAGCGGCCAGATGTTCGGTCCGTGCATCGGCCGTGGGTCGGGCGGCAACTGCGCACCGAAGTAGTAGCCCTCCTTGCGATCGGGCACACCAGACGTCAGTTCGCCGCCGAGAGGAAACCAGCCGCGCCACGCAGTGCCGCCAACGGCCATCGAAACGTTCGCCTTCTCTGCTTCGGGCAGCGCAAAGAACTCGGCAGCGATCGCGATCACTTCGTCGCGCAGCGGCCGCAGATGTTCGTCGAGCGGAACAGCGAAGAACCCGACCTGTCTGCACGCCGCATCGATGCGTGCCGACGCATCGGCATCAGTCGGATCGACGATTGGCAGTGTTCTCATCGGAAGCAAGCGTAGGTGGCAGACTCGACCGATGACCACCGGGCAGTTGATTCTGATTGCGGCGGCGATCTTTGCTGCAGCTTTCGTCCAGGTCATCGCCGGATTCGGATTCGCGTTGCTGTGTATGCCGATCATGGTGATCGCAGTGCCCATCGAGCAAGCGGTGGTCGTGAGCGCGCTGATCAGTGTGCTCACGACCACTTGGCAGGCGATTCACCTGCGTGAGCACGCACAATGGCCGCTGCTAAAACGGTTGGTACCGGCAGCGTTTCTCGGTATGCCGCTCGGGCTGCTGATTCTGAACGTGGTCAGCGACTACGCGCTGCAACTGACGCTCGGGATCTCAGTACTCGTGGCTGTGGCAGTGCTGGCGCGCAACGTCAACCTGACGCATGTCGGTAGGCGGATGGATTTCGGGCTGGGTTTCCTGTCCGGTGTACTCAACACATCGTTGAGTACCAATGGGCCGCCACTGGTCTTCGACCTGCAAGCACGACGGCTGCCAGCTGAACAATTCCGCGCGACGATCTCCACCACATTCGCGCTGAGCAATATTGGCGGGATTGCGCTTTTCGTCGCCGATGGCAAGGTCAACCGAACGGGAGTCAACGCGGCGCTGATCGCTTTGCCTGCATGGGCGCTCGGGCAATTTCTGGGATTCCCGATCCGCAAGCACTTCCATGGCGAACGCTTCCGTCGCATGGTGCTGTTGCTGCTGTTCGCCGCCGGCGTCAGCACGATTCTCTTCGCCGTCTTGTAACCGGCCCCCTCGGCTTAGGCTCCGAACATGGTGAGCCACTGGTCCTTGGTGGCCGCACGGTAGACGTAGTTGTTGGCGCGGATGTCATCGATGGTGGCGCTGTTCGGCGGCGAGTAGTGATGACCCGGATACACGACCGTGCCGTTCGGAAGTTTGGCGAGTGTCTGCAGGCTGTCGTACATCGCAGCCGGGTCGCTGCCAGGGAAGTCGGTGCGCCCGCAGCCGTCGAGGAACAGCGTGTCGCCGCTGATCAGGCGACCGTCGACGTGGAAACACTGACTGCCCGGCGTATGCCCGGGCGTGTGCACGAGGGTGATCGTGATCTCGCCGACCTGCACCGTGTCGCCGCCGTCGTGTTCCACCAGTTGATCGGCGGTCAGCCCACTGGTGCGGGTGACCCATGGGGTCTCGTCGCGCTGCACGTGCACCGGGCAGCTACAACGTTCGAGCAGCGTGGCCACACCTTCTAACTGGTGGCCCATCAGATCGCCGCCGATGTGGTCGGCGTGAAAGTGAGTAGCGAGAACGCCGGTGACGCGCATGCCGTCGGCTTCGACGATGTCGAGCAGCTCGTTGACGGCATACGCAGGATCGATCAGCACGCACTCCTTGGTCTCTGTGTCGCCGACGGCGTAGACGAAGTTCACCATCTGTTGCGCGATGGGATCGTTGGCCGCGAAGTCGCGGCCTGAGAGCAGTTGGCGTAGGTAGAGACGGTCCGAGCTCATGCGCGTCGTACGCTACCGGTGATGGCGAACGGTACCGGTACCAGAACTAGTAGCGATACGGCAGCCGGGCGACTGGAATCGCTGACGCCTGGCCAGCCGATCGTGTTCGGCGGCGATCGCGTCACGACAGTTCCCGAAGCCCTGGCGGCGGCATTTCGTTCTGGCGATCGGCTGGTGGTGGTGCAGGAGACCGGCGACCTCCTGCACATTCCGCAGGCTGAGCACGCCTTGGTCGCGGCCGCAGTCGGCGGTGCGGCCGCCGCATTCACGACGCTCGCCAACGCGACCGACGATCAGATCACGGACTTCTACGACGAGTTCGCTCGCCGCCTGCAGAACGATGCGAGCTTCGCGCCGATCGCGGCGGCCAACGCCGCCGACGTGATCTCGGCCAGTGAGCGCGGCCGTGCAACGGGGCGATTACGGCTCTCATCATCGATGCGCAGCGACATGGTTGCCGGTCTGCGGGTGTGGCGTGATGTCGCCACCCGCCGATCGCAGCAGCTCGCAGAGATTCAGCACTCACAATGGACTGTGCAGCAGTGGCGCGATCCGCTTGGAGTTGTTGGGTTTGTCTTCGAGGGTCGACCGAATGTGTTCGCCGACGCCACTGGAGTCTTGCGAACGGGCAACACGGTCGTCTTTCGTATTGGTAGCGATGCGTTGGGCACCGCGCGCGCCATCATGGCGGCGGCCGTGCAACCAGCGCTCACGCTCGCGGGATTGCCCTCCGACTCGGTGCAACTGGTCGACAGTGTTGCCCACGCGGCGGGGTGGGCATTATTCAGCGATCAACGCCTGTCGTTGGCAATTGCGCGCGGTTCGGGTGCCGCGGTCGCACAACTTGGCGCAGTCGCGCGCCAGCACGGTGTGCCGGCAAGTCTGCACGGTGCGGGCGGCGCATGGCTGGTCGCTGCCGAATCGGCCGATGCCGAGCGGTTCGCACTCGCAGTGCGCCACTCGCTCGATCGCAAGGTGTGCAACACGCTGAATGTCTGCTGCATCGTGCGCTCACGTGCTGGTGATCTGGTGCAGCGCTTCCACGCATCGGCGCGCGAAGCCGCGGCCGAGCGTGGCGTGGAAGCGATCGTGCACGAACTGACACCTGATGATTCGCGTCTGGCTCACGAGTGGGAATGGGACAGCGTGCCAGAAGTTGCGCTGCTGATCGTCGACGACGTCGGGCAGGCCATCGAGCAGTGCAATCGCTTCAGTTCACATCTGGTCGCATCGTTGATCAGCAACGACCACGCGGAACACGAGGCGTTCTATCGCGATCTGGATGCGCCGTTTATCGGTGATGGATTCACGCGCTGGGTCGATGGCCAGTTCGCGCTGTCGCAGCCCGAACTTGGTCTCTCGAATTGGCAGAGTGGGCGATTGTTGGGCCGCGGCGGCGTTCTGTCGGGTGACTCGGTGTACACAATCCGGCTGCGCGCGCGTATCGCGGACCCGGATTTGCACCGCTAGCAGAGTTGCTAGGTTGCGGGCCGAACCGGGGAGGTCGATTGCCATGCTGATAGCGGCGTTACGTGACCTGCAGTGGCGCCGCCGACGGTTTGTCATCACGGTGCTGGGCACGGCGCTGGTTTTCGCGATGAGCCTGCTGATGAGTGGACTGAGCAACGCATTCACCGTCGAGATCGACCGAACGCTCGACGATCAACGTGCGACAGCATGGATCAGCCGCGACAACGTTGCCGGCGCGTTCAGCCCCGGCAGCTCCTTGGCTCCGGACGACATCGCTGTGATCACGGAAGCACTCACGCCTGCGCATCAACTGGCACCGCTGCTGTTCGCAGCGGCCACAGCGCGGATGCCCGACGGGTCAATTCGCAACGTCAACGTGATGGGCCTCAACTCGGGTGGGCTCGGCGCCTACACGAGTGTGGCCGACGGTGAGATCGAACTCATCTCGGGTTCGGTCATCGTGCCCAAGTCGCTCGCCCTCGACCTTGGCGAGTCGTTTGCAATTTCGGGTGTTCCCTTCTCTGTGTCCGGAATCGTCGAACACGCCTCGCTCATCGCTGGCACTCCGACTGTTCTGATGCCGCTCGCTGACGCGCAGGCGCTGCTGTTCGGCGGCCAACCGAGAGTGTCAATGCTGCTGGCCGTCGGCGATCCAGCCAGCAGTTCGAGCGAGGTGATCGTGCCCGACGGTTATCGAGCATTCACCCGAGCCGAGGTCACAGCAGACCTGATTCGCCCGCTGAAGAACCCGATTGCGTCCATCGACTTCATCAAGATCTTGCTGTGGATGGTGGCGGCATTGATCATTGCCTCGGTCGTGTACCTGACCGTGCTCGAGCGAACGAGAGATATCGCCGTCTTCAAAGCCACCGGCTCGAGCAGCTGGTCGATCGGTGTCGGCATTTGTTTGCAAGCAGTGATCTTGGCCGTACTGGCATCGATCATCGGCATCGCGATGGCGACCCTGATTGCTCCCAAGTTTCCAATGGAAGTGGCGGTCTCGACCGAATCAATGATCCTGCTGCCGCTGCTCGCAGTTGGCGTCGGCGTACTGGCCGGCCTGATCGGCGTGCGGCGAACGGTTCGCGTCGAGCCAGCGACCGCATTTGGAGGTCCCTAGTGAGCGAAGTAGTCATCGACGATCTCGTCGTCGAGTATCACCGCGGCGGCTATCCGATTCGACCCCTCGATGGCTTCAGTGCGCGCGTACCAGCGGGGCAGTTGACCGTCCTGCTTGGTCCGTCGGGATGCGGCAAGACGACATTGCTGTCGTGCCTGTCGGGTATCCAACGACCAACATCGGGGACTATCAAGGTCGGCGACACGATCGTGACCGCCCTCGACTCGCGGGCGATGACCACCTATCGGCGAGCAACAGTCGGAGTGGTCTTCCAAGCCTTCAACCTGGTGCCCAGCCTGACCGCTCAAGAGAATGTCATGGTGCCGTTGCGCTCAGCCAGATGGCGGCGTGCGGCAGCACGCGCGAGAGCAGCAGCACTGCTCGACTTGGTTGGCCTTGGTGAGCGCGGTGGTCATCGGCCCGGGTCGCTGAGCGGTGGGCAAATGCAACGTGTCGCGATTGCACGCGCGCTCGCACTCGACCCACCGTTGATCGTTGCCGACGAACCCACTGCGAACCTGGACCATGTGCAAGTTGAGGTCGTGCTGCGGATTCTGCGCAGCCTGACCAAACGCGGCAGCACCGTGTTGATCAGTACTCACGATCAGCGGCTTTTGCCGCTCGCCGATCAGGTGATCGACATGGCACCGCAACAGCCCAGCGGACTGACACCGATCGTGAAGATTGCACTGGCCGCAGGCGAGCAACTGTTCGCGGAGGGCGATGTTGGCGACCGTTTGTATCGCGTCGAGTCGGGGAAGATCGTGCTCACTCGCGACGGCGCGACGATCGGAACTGCAATCCCCGGGGAACTGTTTGGTGAAATGGGCCCTGTCTTTTCGCTCGCCCGATCGGCAACCGCCACCGCAACCGAACCGACTTCGCTGACCGGTTACACCGTCGATGCGTTCAGAAACGAAGTCGGTGGCGCGGCGCTGCGTCAGCTGGTCGGTCGCTGGGGATAACGCAGAGGGTCCAGAATTCGCAGCACGTCGCTGAGACCGTGTTGCTCGGCCAGGTCGCGTGCCTCGGCTTCGGCGGCGTGGCCACTGACGGTGTCGCCTAGCCATCGCGATTGATGCGCGAGTGCCCGCGCCTGCAGTGAGACGTAGCCGATCCGTCGTGCGCTGTCCACCGCTCGCTCGTACCAAAGTGTTGCGTCGTTAGGGTTGCCGAGCAACTCGTCGAGTCTGGCGCGCGACAGATCGAGCGAGCGCAACGTGCACAGACCGTTGCAAGCGTTCGGTGCCTCGATGACTGCGAGCTCGGCACGAACGCGTTGCGCGACATCGACGCGGTTGGCGATGACCGCAGCTTCGGCCAGGAAGGCGAGGCTGGTACTGCGCACTTGATTCCGCGTTAGCGCGTCGATGCCGGCAGCTACACACCGATCAACTCGAACATCTATCTCGTCGAAGCGTCCGTCGCGATGCAACAACGGCACATCGAGCAAACCGAACTCGGGCATGGTCGAATAGGTGGCGGCGCTCGACACGATGAGGTCGGCCAACTCGTCGAGATTGTCCTGCTCGGTCCGAATTCCGACTAGTTCGATCCCGTAGTAAAAGAACGCATCGGGCTCGCCGGCCTCGGAACCAAGCGCGAACGATTCCGAGGCAAGTCGTTCGGCGTCCTCCAATCGCCCTGTTGCCAACGCATCGCCAGCCGCGATGAAGCGCTCGCACCAGCGATGCACCAATGAACCACTGCTGTTCACAGCGTTACCCATCAGTGCGCGGCCGAGGCGCATACGTGCCGGATCGGCGGCTTCTGTGCCTGTCGCCCAGGTGATGAAGCCGGACCAGAAGGTGAGGTTGGTATCGCCTTGTTGATCGGCAAGTGTGCGTAGCTCTTCGCCGAGGGCTATGCGATCGACGAGAGTCGCTACGTCGTAGATGGCGCTATGGCGCAGTGCCAACACATTGGCGATCGTGGCAGTGTCGCTCAGGCGGCGAGCGATCGCGAGCGCATCGTCGCTGAGCGAACGACGCACCTCGATGGTGTCGCTGAAGGGCAACTCGTTGGCCAGGCTGGCGAGCAATCTGGAGCGCGCAATCGAGTCGCCTTCACCGACCGCGGTGAGCGCTTGACGCAGGCCGGCGATGCGGTCGCTGTCGGTGAGTCCGAACTCGCCGAACCACCCGCGGCTGAGTGCGAGGATGGCCTCGACCTGCGCGTCGACCGCCCCCAGCGCTACCGCCTGCGCGAACGCGTCGAACAGGGTCGCGCGCGAATCCTTGTGCCCGGTCCATCGCCGTGCGAGTCCGAGCCCAAGAGTCGCCTCTAGCCGGAGGTCGGGGCTGAGATCTTCGCTCTCAAGCATGTCGAGCGCAGTTTCGAAGCGCGCCAGCGCCTCATCGTGGGCCAGGAATTGCAACGCAGCGCGCCCTGCGCGGCACGCATATTCGACCGCCTTCAGCGACCCCGACCCAGCGGCGCGCTCGTAGTGAAAGGCCAGCTCGCCGTAACGGCTTGCCAGCTTGCCGACATGTAGGCGCTCGATCGCGTCGCCCACCTTCTCGTGCAGTCGCGCACGGCGTGTGACGCGCATGTCGTCATACAACGTGGACCTCACCAGCGCGTGAGTGAAGTGGTAACGCCCATTCGCCGTCTCGTCGATGATGCGCGCGTCGAGGCACGCGTCCAGCAGTTCGAGAATCTCTGCTTCGGTGTGGTCGACGGTGTCGACAAGGATCGCTAGCTCGAAGTCGCGGCCCACAACCGCCGCCGCCGTCAACACGTCCTTGGCTGCGGTGGAGAGAATGTCGATTCGACGCCCTACGACTTCGCGCACTCCTTCGGGGATTGGAATCGTGTCGATCGACTCACTCAACGACCAACGACCATCGGCATCGACGACGATGGCTCCGGTCTCACGGAGATGACGCAGTAGCTCACCGACAAAAAACGGGTTGCCTTCGGATTCCTCGTGCACGCGTGCGGCCAGTGCTCGCGCATCTCTGTCCATCTCGTGGCCAGCGACCCGCTCCATGATTGTCAGCACTCCGGCGACATCGAGTCCGGCAACCGGTATTCGATGAACGTTCGGAAGTCGCCGGAGGTCGGCGAGTATCTCGGTCATGGGCGACTGCCGATCAACATCGGTGTCGCGATAGGTGCCGAGGAGCATCACACGCGACTCGCCGCCATGCTGCGCGAGATGCTTCACCAGCAGCAGCGTCGGCCGGGTCGCCCAATGGAGATCGTCGAGGATTACCAGCACCGGCGCGACTTTCCCGACCGCGTCGAGCCAGCCGGAGATTGCGTCGAAGAGGCGATAGCGCTCGGTCTCAGGGTCGGCGAGTAGCGGCGCGGGCATGTCGGGAAATCGCTCGCTGATCGATGGCACCAGGCGTGCGAGTTCACCGGGGTACGGCCCGAGGTGCTCGCGGACGGTAGCTGCTGGCCAATGGTCGACGAAGAACGACAACGCCTCGACGAACGGTTGATACGGCACGCCCATTTCGTCGTCGCACTTGCCGTACAAGACCAAGCCGTCGCGATGCAGAACGAATCGACCTATCTCGGCGCACAATCGGCTCTTGCCGATGCCCGGCTCGCCAGCCAGTAAGACGACTTCGCGTGCGCCGCTAGATGTCGTCTCCCACGAGCCCTTGATCTCGGCCATCTCTGCGTCGCGCCCGGCGAAGGCGATGCGGTGGGCACTGACGAGCAGGTGGGGGAGAGGAAAGGCAGTGGTCGAGGTCGTCTCGGCGGGGCCAAGTGGCTCCCATCGAACCCGACAAGTCGGTACTGGGTCCGGCAGGCCCTTCAGCGTCAGCGCGCCAACCGGCTCGGTGACTTGGTGCAGCCGACTGCCAGCGATCATTCGGGTCAGTTCGGTGGCGTAGATCTCGCTGGTGCCGCACGCGGCGCAGAGTCGGGCCGCTTCAACGACAGGGGTTCCGAAAAGGTCGTCGTCCTCAAAGCGTGCATCGCCGATTGCCAACCCGACGCGGACGAGGACCTTCTCGTCGACATCGCGAAACTCGACCTCGAGCGCTTGTTGAATGGTAACGGCCGCGTCGAACCCATCGTTGGCCGCTTCGAAGGCCACCATGATGCCGTCGCCGAGGCCTTTGATGACCTGACCGCGGCTGGCCGCCACCGCTCGTCGCTGCAAAAAATCCACTCGATCGTGCAACGCATCGGCGCGCTCGTCGCCGAGCCGTGAGCGCTGCTCAGTGGACCCGACGATGTCAGAGAACAGAACCGTCCAGGTTCCGCTGCGCCGCTCGGTGGTCTCCATCGCGTCAGTGACCGGTGAGTCGCTTCAGGATGGCCTCGCGCCAGCGTGAACGCTTGCCTTTGCGTTCCTCGTGGCGATCGGCGCCGATTGGTAGCCGCACGATCGTGTTGATGCCGAGGAAGCGCAATGGCTCGGGCTCCCAACGACGTGATTGGTGGCCAACCCACGGCAGGGTCGTCAGCTCGGTGGCAGTGCCGGTGATCAAGTCGGCGAGTGTGCGGCCCGCGAGGTTGGTGGTGCTGACTCCGTCCCCGAGATAGCCGCCGGCAGAGGCGATGCCCGAACCGCGATCGAAGGCTGCGTGGCACCACCAATCGCGCGTGGCGGCAACGGCGCCGCCCCAGCGATGGGTGATCTCTGCGTCGCCGATCGCCGGAAATAGTTCGCGCAACGTGGCATGAATGAGTGCGTGTACCCGTTCGTTGCGGTCGTACTCGGCACGGATCTTGCTACCCCAGTGATAGCGCGCACCACGCCCGCCGAACGCGAAGCGATCGTCAGCGGTGCGCTGGCCGTAGATGATCATGTGCCGACCATCGTTGAAGGTGCTGCGCTCGTGGAGGCGGGCTTCTTCCCAGAAGCTCTTCGGCAACGGTTCAGTCGCCACCATTAACGAATAGATCGGGGCGACTGCGCGGCGCATGCCGCGGAGCTCAGGCGTGAACGCCTCGGTTGCGCGGACGACGACGTCGGCGGTGACGGTGCCGTGCTCGGTGCGCACCGAGTGAGGCTTGATCGACGTCACGCGTGTGTGTTCGTAGATCGTTGCGCCAGCGCGCTCGACGACACGAGCCAACCCACGGGCGAGTCGCGCCGGGTGGATGGCGGCGCAATGCGGCGTAAATGACGCGCCGACAACTCCAGTTGCCCCGCACCGCTCGAGCGTTTCCGACTGCGACAGCATGCGGTAGTCGTCATCGCCGAAACCGTATGACTGCAGCTGAGCAGTGTGGTCGCTTTCGCGTCGTAGCTGAATATCGCTACGGCACAGACTGAGGTAGCCGCCCTGCGTGAAGTGACAGTCGATCGCCTCGGCCTCGACGACGCGGCCGACTTCGCGGACGGTCTCGTGCATTGCTGACTGCAGCTGAATGGCGTCGTCGCGTGAACTCTTAGACGCCATCTCGTCCAGGCCCATGGGAAGGATCGCCGAGCACCAGCCACCGTTGCGACCGCTGGCGCCGAACCCGACCGCTGTTGCTTCCAGAATCGCAACGCGCAGCTTCGGGTCGCGCTGCAACAGGTAATACGCCGTCCAGAGTCCGGTGTAACCGCCGCCCACAATGGCAACATCAACTTGCTGGTTGCCGGGCAGGGGAGCACGCGCCGGCCCCCACTCGTCGTCGCTCATCGTTGCGTGCCACAGCGACAGGTCGGATAGCTCGCGCATTTCGTCAGCCTAGAAGGCGGTTGTCGATCAGGCGTACCTCACTGAACCAAACAGCGATGACCGCGATTGCGCCCGCCCGGTTGCCTTCGATCGTGATCAAAGGGCTCAGCGTGTCGCGATCGACGATCTCCAGTTGTTCGAGGCTGGCGAGCGGTTGCGTCGCAATGGCGGCGCGTCCGACTGCCTGCAGGTGATGGCAATCGCGCTCGCCTTCGCTTGTCGCGGCGGCCATTGCCGCGAGTGCTTGCGGTACGCACACCGCTGCCGCTCGTTCGTCCGGCGAGAGTCGGCGGTTGCGGCTGGACAGCGCGACTCCGTCGGCCTCGCGAACCGTTGCAACTCCGACGATGTCGATTGCCATGTCGAGATCGTTGACCATGCGTCGAATGATTGCGAGCTGTTGGAAGTCCTTTTCCCCAAAGATCGCTACGTGCGGGCGAGCAGCCCCGAATAACTTGGCGACGACCGTCGTGACGCCGCGGAAGTGGCCCGGCCGCGAAGGCCCGTCGAGAACATCGGCGAGCGCGCCTGGCTCGACATGCGTTTGAAACCCTTCGGGATACATCGTGGAAGCACTTGGCGCAAAGATCGCGTCGACGCCGATCTGGCGGCAAGCCGCGATGTCTTGTTCGAGTGGACGCGGGTAGGCATCGAGATCGTCGCGACGATTGAATTGCAACGGGTTGACGAAGATGCTGACGATCACGACGTCGGCCTGCCGGCGAGCCTCGGCGATCAACGCCAGATGCCCGTCGTGTAGCGCGCCCATTGTTGGCACCAACGCCACTCGCTTGCCAGCGGTCCGCTGTGTATCGCTCCAGACAGCAAGTTCGGCCGGCTGGTCGATGACCGTCGGGTCAGCAGCCATCGCGATCAGTGAAAGCTGTGTGCATCGTCGGGCCACGAGCCATCGCGCACTTCGGCGATGAACGCCTGGGTAGCGGAGATAGCGGCGCTGCGCAGATCGGCGAAATGCTTGGTGAACTTCATGTCGCGTTCGCTGAGCCCGACGACGTCGTGCAAGACCAGCACCTGGCCATCGCAATCGGGACCAGCGCCGATGCCGATGGTTGGAATCGACAGCTTATTGGTGATCTCCTTGGCGAGGTCGCGCGGCACGCCTTCGATGACCACGGCAATGGCGCCGGCTTGCTCGACGGCATGGGCATCGTCGAGGAGTCGCTCGCGGCCGCCAGCTTCCCAGCCACTCTTCTTGCCCTGCACCTTGTGGCCACCCATTCGATGCACGCTTTGCGGAGTGAGGCCGATATGACCCATCACCGGAATGTCGACACGGGTGATCGCCTGAATCGTGTCGCCCATCACCACGCCGCCTTCCAACTTCACGCATTCGGCGCCTTCCTTCATCAGCCGAATCGAGCTCTCCACCGCCTGTTGCGGACTGACCTGATAGCTACCGAAGGGCAGATCGCCGACAATCAGCGCGCGGGGGAGAGCGCGGGCGACAAGGCGAACGTGATACGCCATCTCGTCGAGCTCGACCTGGATGGTGTTTGTCTCGCCCTGCACCACCATGCCCACGCTGTCGCCGACCAGAATCATGTCGATGCCGGCCAGGTCGACCAGGTGGCCGAACGTGGCGTCGTAGGCCGTGATCATCGTGATCCGTTCCTCCAGCGCTTTCATGCGCGCCAAATCGGGAACTGTGATCTTTGGGCGGTCGTTCGTGGCGCTAGTCATGAAACTGAGACCTCGGTCGCTCTCACTACAGCCCGAACGCTACACGCCACTAGCCGGGAAGGCACCCGGCGCACACGCTTCCGCTCACCACGATCGTTCAGCCGAGACGCTGCCGAAAGGCGCGCACAGCACCGTTGATTGTCGGAAAGACGCGCAGCGATCCGGTTGGCCCAAGCAGTTCAGCCCGCCGCAGCCATGACAAGACGTGATCGTTGGCTCGCGCCACGGCCACCACTGAGATGCCGAGCTCGGCTAGTCGATGTAACAACTCGGCCAGCAACTCGACCGCAGTCGCGTCGAGGGAGCCGATGCCCTCGAAGTCGATCACCAGCCACTCTTCGTCGCCGACGTTCTCACCAAGGACTTGCTCCAGCCGCTCTCGAAAGTGATCGGCATTGATGAAGAACAGCGGCGCATCGAAGCGATAGACGACTAGCCCGGGCTCGGTCACAGCCTGCGGGTAGGCCCCCACGTCGACCCAACCCTCATCACCCGGTGAATCACCGAGAACGGCGTCGTGCGGACGAGCCATGCGGTGCAGCGCGACGACGAGCGACAGTGTCACGGCGACAAGCACACCGATCAGCACGTCGAACACGATCACCCCAAGCGCCGCGACGACAGCGAGGATCATTTCCGCCTTGCTCAACTTCCACAGGTCGCGATATCTACGGACGTCGATGATCGAGATCGCGGCCGCGACGATCACGGCCGCGAGCGCGGGCCGCGGGATGTGCGTCAGCACCGGCCGCAAGAAGAGCAGCGTTGCGACAACGAACGCCGCGGCCAACAGCGACACGAGCTGGGTCTTGCTACCGAGCGACGCTGGCACCACAGTCCGGCTGGCGCTCGACGAGACGGGTAAGCCCTGCGAGATGCCGGCCGACAAATTCGTGAGGCCGAGTGCGAGTAGTTCCTGGTTAGCGTCGATTGTGTATCCCCGGCCGGCCGCGATCGAGCGGGCCGTCAACACATTGTCGCTGTAGCCGACCAGCGCCACACCGGCGGCCACGGGCAGCAAGCGTCCGAGGTCGGTCAGCGAGACATCGGGGAGGCGCGGCACCGGAAGCCCTCCGGGAATTGAACCCACCACGGCGATGCCGTGTGCTTCGAGTGCGAACGCAGCAACGATGACCGTGGCCGCCGCAACGCCCACCAGCGCGGCTGGCACTTTTGGTGTGACGCGCTTGAGCACGATGATGAGGGCAAGTGTTCCGGCGGCCATCGCCAACGTACCGAGGTGGATGTCACCGGTGCCAGCGAGCAACTCACGGAATCGGGGGAAGAACTTGTCGTTCGTGATCTGCATACCGGTGAATCCGGCAATCTGGCTGCTCAGCAGCGTGAGGGCGACCCCCGTGATGTAACCGACCAACACCGGCTTGGAAAGCACGGCCGCGAGGAAGCCGAGGCGCGCCACGGCCCCCGCAAGGCAGATGCCCGCAACGACCAATGCGAGTGCCGCCATCAGCGCGATGTAGCGCTCGGGATCGCCGCCTGCGATGGCACCGACACCGGTGGCGGCCAATATTGCTGTTCCGGGCTCGGGTCCGACTCCCAGGTGACGGCTGCTACCCACCAGGGCGTACACCACCAGTGCGCCGATTACCGCATAGAAGCCGAACTGCGGGGGCATACCAGCCAACTCGGCGTAGGCCATTGACTGCGGGATGAGCATTGCCCCCACCGTCAACCCAGCTATCAGGTCGAGCCGAAACCAACGAACCTGGTATCTCCGCAGCACGGCCAATCCAGGTAACAGGGCCGTCAAACGCAACCGCAAGGAGTCGTGCATTGCTCGCTACACGCCGCTGGCCGGGAAGGCACTCGGGCACAGATCGCGATACGTCAGCGCCTGGCCGTTGCCCTCCGCGAACGTAATCGCGTTAGTGCACGCGACGGCGAAGCAATCGGCGGCGGCAACCAACAAACTGTTCAGCAGCGCGTTGCGCGCTCGGTCGCCTGCGGGAGCTAGTGAGTCGCGACCGGTCGCCACCGCGAAGATCGTGTCGCCATCAAGCATCGAATGCACGGGACGAATTGCCCGAGCGAGGCCATCATGGGCAACGGTCGCGAGTCGCGAGCACTCCGCCTTGGTGAGGCTGGCAGTAGTGGCCACAACGCCAATGGTCGTGTTGAGGGCCGGTGTCGCATCGGAAAGATACGCCCGCAGCACGCTGAGATCGGTGGTGTTGGGGCGGCGCAGGCGTAGGCCACCCGCCATCCACGGCATTCCTGTTGCACCGTCGATCACCGAACCCGACGAGTTCACGACTGCGAGCGCGGCCACCACGATGCTGACGCTGCCGACATTGTCGAGGTCAATGCGGATTGTGACCGAGGCGGAACCAACGCCACCTTGCAGGCCGTGCGCACGCGCTCCCGTGCCAGCACCGACAGCCCCCTGCGTCGCGGGCGCGGCTCGCGCCGTCGCGGCGGCGCGTCGTCCGAAGTCGGTATCTGGGCGATTGCCGAACTGCCCGCCACGACCGAGGTCGAAGATGACCGCGGCCGGCACGATTGGCACTACGGCATGCGGTTCCGGCCCGACGCGAAATCCGATGCGGCGGCTCTCGAGGTAATCCATCACGCCGGTCGCCGCGGCGAGACCGTACGCGCTGCCGCCCGTCAGGCAGATCGCGTGTATCTCGCTGACCGTTGCGGTTGGGTGCAGCAGGTCGGTCTCGCGTGTGCCGGGGCCGCCGCCGCGAACGTCGACGCCGCCGACTGTTCCGGGCGGCAACAAGACGACGGTTGTACCGGTGGCCCAGCCACGACTTGATCGTGATGCGTGCCCGACGCGAATTCCAAGAACGTCGCTGAGACAACCGGTCTTGTTCACGACTCGGGGCTCACGCGGCCGGTTGCATCAGCCGGTAACGGAAGGCGACGCTTCAATGTGCTGCTCGGGCAACGTCGAGCCGCGAAGTGTTCGCCACACGCCCAGCCCGACTATGTACAGCGGACAAGCCAGCAAGATGTAGTCGCCGGCTTCCTCGTGCGCTGGCAAATCGGCTGTCATGGCCAGCACAATGGCCAGCCACGCGACGGTGACGCCGATGTTCAACGGCCGCCAGCGACGAACTTGTATCGGGTGCATGAACTTCCAATTGGTGAGCTGCGTCAGCGCCAGGATCGCGCACGCTGCCGTGTTGAACCACTTCGGCGAGTCGAGCAGGTAAAGGGTCGGGACGATCATGTTCCACTCGCACGGGAAGCCGTTGAAGAAGTGATCGTCGGTCATCTGGTCGGTGCGCGACATCCACAACGCCGACATAAACAGCACAAACGCCCCGATGAAGAGCGACCCGCCGTCGGGCAACATGTTGAACCGGTGCAGAAATAGCACCGGGATAACGACGCAGGTCACAAAGTCGACAATCAGGTCGAGGGTGTTGCCGTCGATGCGGGGCACGTTTTCGCGCACATGCCACGCCCTCGCGCCGAGACCGTCGACACCGTCGAGAATCATTGCGACTACAAGCCAAACGATGGCTTCCTTGGGTTCTCCGTCGGCGACAGCAATGAGGCCGAACATGCCGCAAACAGCGCCAAAGGCGGTGACCCCATGTACCAAATAGCCCTTTGCGACCGGGTGTCGCAGCATGCTTGGCTCTGAGCGTTCGGTGGTACGCATGGGTAGCTGTCGATTCTAACGCCAACCAGGGGTAACGTCGGCGCCATGCGGGCACGAGTGCGGGCGACTGCTTCGCGCAAAGCAGGCGAGTGGATCCAACGGTTGTGGGCCTGGGTTTGCCGAGTCGGTGCCATCGGTCCGCACAATTCCGCCGGCCGCCGTTTCGGGCGGTTCGGCGAGGGCAGCATCATTTGTTTCCCGACCAACACGATCTTCAACGAGCGCTACATCCACATCGGAGCGGGGACGATGATCGGCCCTCAGGTCACCCTCTCGGCGGGGATGATGCCCGGCCAGGTCTGCCCGACGGATCCGGTCGTTCGTATTGGAGATCGCTGCCTCATCGGAAAAGGGTGTGGCATCGTCGGGCACTTCTCGATCGACATCGGCGACGACGTGTGGACTGGTCACCACGTGTACATCACCGATCAGAACCACGGCTACGAGGACATCACGCGTCCGATCTCGCAACAAACGCAACCGGAACGTGCGGTCAGTATCGGTGCTGGTTCATGGCTCGGCTACGGCACGGTCGTCTTGCCCGGTGCTCGAATCGGCGCGCACGTCACGATCGGCGCCAACTCTGTCGTCACCGGCGAGATTCCCGATCGGAGTGTGGCCGTCGGCGCACCGGCGAAAGTCATCCGCCGGTATGTCGATGGCAAAGGCTGGATATCCGTTAACTACTAGCCGTCAACTACGGGTGAATGTCGCCCGCTAGTTCACCAGGCGGTGAACACTCGGGGATCTCGTTGCCCTTCACGCCAGCGGTGAAGTCGAACACGACGTTCGATACGGGGCCGCCGCCAACGATCGTCTCGTTGTACAGCACGTCCTCGAAGTTGCGCAACTTCGCCGTGTAACGCCGTCGATCGGCGATGATGATGCGATAGTTCTCTTCGAACGTGTCGATGCGAAGCCGGTCGTCGGCGTTATCCACCGGGATAGCGACGATGTCGTCGAGCATCTGCTCGATGATGTCGGTGGCTTTGTCGACGACGTCGGCCCGCTGCAGCATTTGCTCGGGAGTCGGATTGGTGATGTAACCGCCGTCAGTGTCTATCAGTTCGGCTCGTTCGGCTTGCGCCGCGACACAGATCGGCAAGGCCGTTTCGCGCCAACTTTCGTCCTGCACCTGATAGACGCCGGTGTCCGACGCGAAGGCGAAGTAATAGACCCACATCGCTGCCAGGCCCGCACAGATCAAGATCAACACGATGCGCACAAACCACCCGTGTCGCGGGGCCATCTCTTGGTTGACGACTTCGGGCGGTGTGGCGGTCATCATGATTTGTCGATTCTGAGGGTTTGGGGCCGGTAGCTGATCGCGAGTTGTGTGAGGGCGCCGCCGATACCGAGCGCCGCGGCCACGATTGCGCCCCACCAGTCGCTGAATTCAATGTCAAAAGCGCGGTCGAGCGACCAGCGCCCTGGGCCCATCGTCGCGATCGCAAGCGAGACGACAGCGATCGATGCGCAGTATTCCCAACCTTCGCCCTTCCTGAAGATGAAGAAGCCGACCTTCCAGTGGGTGACGACGATCGCGACGGTCATCACTCCGATCATTCCTGCGGCCGCCACCGGGGTAATCAGGCCAGCGGCGAACAGCAGCCCGGCACCGATTTCGGTCGCCGCTGCGATGCGCGCCTGCCACGCCGGCCATTTCATCCCGATGCCGCCGAACCATTTGGCCGTTCCGGCCAGGCCGTTGCCCCCGAAAACTTTGTTGTAGCCGTGGCAGGCGAGAAAGAGCCCGAAGACGACTCGCAGGAGAAGACGAGCAGCGTCGATCTGTTGCACGAGCGCAGGCTACGGGGTAGCCGTCAAACCCGTCATATTCGTGGCGTCGCCGGTGGTTCGCGCTGGTATAACGAACACCATGCCTGGGAACACCGTCGAGATGCCGCGCAGTCGGTTGGGTCAGGCGTTCTGGCTGGTTCGCGCGCTCGTCAAGTATCACAAGCGGCTTTTCTTTACGGCTGTGGGCGGAGCGGCGGTGTTCGCGGCCTGCACCGTGCTGTCGGCGGCCATCGTCCGGCTGATCACTGACGACTTGATCGCACCCCGTTTCAACAACGGTTCCGTGTCCAAGAACCGCGTGGTCGTTGTGCTCGGGGCGCTGATCCTGGTGGGCTTCGTGCGCGCGGCTGGGGTCGTTGTTCGTCGCACGTGGGCGGGTCGAACATCGTGGAGGGTGACCGAACGACTTACCTCGGAGGTCGTGCAACGGCTGGCGCATCAGCCAGCGCCGTGGCACCGGCAACAGACCACAGGCGATTTGATTACGCGCGCGGGGGTGGACGCCGAAGCCGCAACCGCCATCCTTGGGCCGCTTCCTTTTGCGACTGGCGTGGTGGTGCTCGTCGGGCTGTCGAGTGGGTGGTTGTTGTTCAGTGATCTCCCGTTGGGAATGGCGGCCGTCGCGGTCTTTCCATTTCTCATCATGCTGAATGTCGGGTACCAGCGACGCGTCGAAGAGTTTTTTAATACCGCCCAGGACGAGCTCGGCAATCTCAGCGCCGCGGTACACGAGAGCTTCGATGGCGTGGCAGTGGTGAAGTCGTTCGGCGCCGAGGGTCGCGAGACCGAGCGCCTCGCACAGATTGCGCGACGCCTGCGCGAGGCGCGGCTCGGCGCCGTCAGGCTACGCAGCACGTTCGAGTCGCTGCTCGACGGCATCCCAACGGTGGTCAATGCTTGCTTGTTAGTTGGCGGCGCATATCGCGTTCGCGACGGGGCGATGACGATCGGCGAATTGACGAGTTTCATCTATCTGTTCACGCTGCTCGTGTTTCCGTTGCGGCTGATCGGATTTGCTCTCTCGGAAGTTCCGCACTCACTGGCCGGATACAAGCGAATCCAGGACTTACTGCGCCAACCGATGGTGGCCGACCCGGCGCGCCTGTTGCTGCACAACGACGAAGGGCAAGTGCGGTTGCAAGACCTGCACTTCAGTCACGACGGCGAGCGGGAAGTGCTGCGTGGCGTCAACGCCACCATCGAACGCGGTCGCACCGTTGCGGTCGTCGGCGCAACTGGTGCCGGCAAGACAACCCTGTTGCACCTGATGGCCGGACTCGTTGAGGCCGACTCCGGCACAATCAGCATTCCGGTGAGGGGAACACGACTGGTGTTCCAAGAACCCTTCCTACTGGCAGGTTCCGTCCGCGACAACCTCACGTTTGGCGTCGCAATCGAGCAAACGGCGATCGATACCGCGCTCAATGTTGCCGAAGCCGCGTTTCTGCGCGACCTGCCCAACGGCCTCGAAACCGAGATCGGCGAACGCGGCGTCGGGTTGTCGGGCGGGCAGCGCCAGCGACTCGCACTGGCGCGCGCACTTGTGTGCGATCCAGCCGTGCTGCTACTCGACGACACGACCTCGTCGCTCGACCCGACGACGGAGGCGAAGGTGCTCGCCAACCTGCGAACGGCATTGCAGAACACAACCGTGGTTGCGGTCGCGAGTCGCCCGTCCACGATCGCACTCGCCGACGACGTTTTATTCCTCCAGGAGGGAACGGTTGTCGCGCACGGTCGCCACGAGGAACTGATGCGCGATGTCGTCGCCTATCGAAAGCTGATTGAGGCCTTCGAGCACGATCGTGCCGATTTGGAGTCGGAAATAGAATCGGAGCTGCAATCATGACCGAGCCGATCAGCCGTTGGACAACGGTCGAGACGATTGGTCGCGGCGTGCGCGCGGCGCCCGCGTTGCGTACGGGCTTCGGATTGACACTTGCTCTTGCCATGGTTGGTGCCGGCGGCCGCGTCACCATTCCAATCCTGATTCAGCAGGCGATCGACCGCGGTTTCAAGGAGAACGACGTGCAGGTCGACGTCGTCACGCTCTTGGCCGGCGTCGGGCTGGTGGTTATCACGATCGCGACGATTGCCCAACGAAACGCAGTCGCGCGACTTGGTCGTCGAAGTGAGGAGGCGTTGTACGGACTGCGTGTTCGCCTGTTCGAACACATTCACCGTCTGAGTATCGCCGATCACAGCGAGGAACGTAAGGGCGCTCTCGTCGCCAGAGTGACGAGCGACGTGGAGACTTTGGCGCAGTTCTTCCAATGGGGTGGGCTCGCGTGGTTGCTCGACGGCACGCTGATGCTGATGGTCGCGGGCGTAATGCTCGCTTACGACTGGGTGCTTGCCGTTGTTGCCTTCGTCGTTGCGGCGCCGCTCGGCTATGTGCTGCGACGAGTGCAAAGCCACCTGGCGCGGGCATACGACAGGACGCGTGTCACCAACGCCGAGGTCATGACCCAAATCGCGGAAACGATTGAGGGCTCCGAAACACTGCGCGCCTACGAAGCAACCCAGGAATACGCAAGCCGCGTGGAAGCGGCGAGCCACGATCGGTCCAACGCATACATTCGCGCTGGCACGATCGGCGCATTCCTCTTCCCGTCTGGCGAGATCTTTAGCGTGTTCACCGTCGCCGCAGTGACAACGGTCGGCCTACTGCGCGGGCCGTCGAGCGGTCTCACCGCTGGCGCGATGGTCGGGTTCCTCTTCCTCACCTACCGTTTCCTGGAACCGATCGCCGAGTTCACGGAAGTGCTCGATCAAACACAGACAGCCGTCGCGGGGATGCGCCGCGTTCTCGGTGTTCTGGAAATACCCGTCGGGCCACCCGAACCCGATCAACCCCAACAACTTCCCGCTGGCCCGCTGGCCGTGTCGCTCGACCGAGTCGACTTCAGCTATCGCAGCCGCGGTGATGGCGACGAGCCACCAGTGCTACTCGGTGTGACCGCGCACATCCCTGCCGGGCAGCAAGTGGCGGTCGTGGGGGAGACGGGCTCCGGAAAGACAACACTTGGCCGTCTGATCGCTCGTCTCGCCGACCCGACTGCCGGAACCGTGTCGGTGGGCGGCATTTCGCTGACGCGCGTAGCGAACGCCGACCTGCGTCGTCGGCTCACTGTTGTGCCGCAAGAGCCGTTTCTCTTCGAAGGCACGATCGCTGCCAACTTGTCGTTCGCTCACCCGAATCTTTCAATGGAGGATCTCGAGCGATCGATCGACGTGCTCGACCTTCGCGACTGGCTCGACACGTTGCCCGACGGCATCAACACCGAAGTGGGTCCGCGCGGTTCCCAGCTCTCAGCCGGCGAACGGCAACTCGTCGCGCTCATCCGCGCGTCGCTGGTCGACCCGGCGGTACTGGTGCTGGACGAGGCAACCTCGTCGGTCGACGCGCTCACCGAGGTTCGTTTGGCGCGGGCCCTCGAACGCCTCGCGTCCGGACGCACCACGATCGCAATTGCGCACCGACTCTCGACGGCAGCGCGAGCCGATCGGGTGCTCGTGTTGCATAAGGGCCATCTCGTCGACGATGGACCGCATCTCGAGTTGTTGCAGCGAGGCGGCGTGTACGCCCGCATGTACGAGGCGTGGGTTGCGTCCACGGCCGTCTAGTCACTGAACGGCTAGTCACTGAACGGCTAGTCGCTGAAAGGCTGAGGCCCGAACACGCTCTCGACGGTGCAGGTCAACTTCGATGACGAGAAGTCAACGGACGTGCTGGCAGTAGCGAAGTCGGCGCTTTCACCCGGGCCGACGTCGGACACACTCACGGTGTCGAGTTCCCACGTCTCACCATCTAGCCGGTAAGCGATCGTGATCGTGTAACCGTGCGGAGTTGTGTCCATGTTGCGAATGGATCCTTCCGCGACGACGTGGCCGTTCTCGGTTTCGCACCTATCGAGCGCAACCTCGTTTGGCCCGGGATTGACCAGCTTGTCGACCTCGCGAACTACGAGCCGCGTGAGGTGAATCCCTACGGCACAAAGCGCCAAGGCTGCGACCGCCGTGCAGATTGCAGCAATCGCCATTCCCTGGCCGATTGCCTGCGGCTCGCCCTCGCGCTTGTTGCGCGCAGACCGTCGCAGGACTATCACGCCGAGAATCACCGCGACGATGGCACCAGCGGCGCCGACGACGAACAGGAACGGAACCCATGCCAGGGCAACAGAACACAACGAGAAGACGAGCGCAGTGATCGCAGCACCTCGCGATGGCGGCGCGTTGAAGACTGGCGGCGCACTTCCAATCGGATCGAAGTATCGAATGCTCTGTCGCGAGACATCGGCAGTCCAGCGCTCGCCGTTGAAGTATCGAAACTCGAAGCGATGGGTCGGGTCCGGATACCACCCTGGCGCCGCGCCGGTCACTAAAGGGCTCAGGGGGTCCACGGCTGCGACGTTACCGCCGCTACCATCGTTGACGTTATGGAGATCGTGCTCATTCGTCATGGACAACCCGAGTGGATTCGCGACGGCCTCAACGTGGTCGATCCGCCGCTCACCGAACTGGGCCTGATGCAGGCAGATCGCGTTGGCGAGGTTCTGCGCGGCGAAGAGTTCGACGAGATCATCGTTTCGCCGCTTCAGCGTGCTCGCCAAACGGCGGCGCCCCTCTTGGTTGCGAATGCGCGACCGGAGATTGTCGAACCATTTCTGGCAGAGATTCGTGAGCCCGACTGGCACGGAACGCCCGCAGAATTGGCTCGCACTGCTTACGAAGAAGATCGGCGCCGTCCGGCAGAGGAACGGTGGAATGGTTTGTCGGGTGGCGGAGAGCCGCCGCGCGACTTCGTCGAGCGTGTGCGGGCCGGAGCGGAGGGTCACTGGGCGGCGCGCGGCATGTACCGATCGCGTCAGACGCTGCCAATGTGGAACCTCGACCAGCCAGACCTACGTGTTGCGATCGTTGCCCACGCGGGTACGAACGGTGTGCTGTTGTGTCACTTGCTCGGCCTCGATCCAGTGCCATGGGAATGGGATCGTTTCGTGACGCAGCACGCATCGATCACCCGCCTGTCGACAATGCAGATGACCGATGGTCACACATTCTCGCTGCATCGCCTGAGCGATGTCGGGCACCTACCGGTTGAGGCCAGGACGAGCTAGCTAGATAAGTGACGGTGTTGCTACCAGGCGCACTTCATTCGCTTAATGCCATTGATGAAGTTGCTTTGCAGGTATTCGGGCTCTCCGACCGCGTGAATCGTTGGCATACGTCGACGTAACTCGTCGAACATGACGGCGATCTCGCGACGGGCCAAGTTGGCGCCGAGACAAAAGTGCGGGCCGCCTGCGCCGAAACCCACTTGCGCTGGTTGCAGTGGCCGCAACACGTTGAACTTATGCGGGTCGGCGTACAGGTTGTCGTCGCGGTTGGCCGAGCAGTACCACAGCACCAGCTTTTGGCCGGCCTTGATCGCTTGCCCGCCTACTTCGGTATCAGCCACAGCAGTCCGTCGAAAATGGATGACCGGTGTTGAGTAGCGCACGATCTCGTCAACCGCGGTTCGCGAATTTGCCTCGAAGTCGTCCCACCATGCTGCTCGCTGATCCGGATGCTCGGTAAGTAGCAGCATGCCGTGGCTGATCGCTGTGCGTGTTGTCTCGTTGCCGGCCACGACCAGCAGAATGAAGAACGACCCGAATTCTTGAGCGGTCATTCGTTCACCGTCGACCTCGGCATGCATCATCAACGAGGTCAGGTCGTCGCCTGGGTTTGCCAACCGATCTTCGCCGAGCGCTTGTGCGTACTGGAACATTCCCAAGCCAGCCGCGATGAGATCCTCGTAGGAGGTTGTGAATTCCGGGTCACCGACTCCGAGGATGACGTTCGTCCAGCGCAGGATCTGTTCTTCATCGACGGCGGGGATGCCCATCATCTCGCAAATGATCTGCAGTGGCAGCGGCGCGGCCACCTCGTGCACGAAGTCGCACTCGCGCTCGGGGAAGCGCTCGAGCAGTCGATCGACTACGCCAGCAGCCTTTACGCGTACGTATTGCTCGACTCGGCTGATCTCACGCGGGGTAAAGCCCTTGGAGACGATCGACCGGAGGCGGAAGTGCCGAGGGTCGTCCATCGCGATCATCGAACCGAAGAACTCCGCGATCTCGATCGGCAAGTCGCCGATGTTGACTCCCTGGCCGCTCACGAACATCTGTGGGTTGCGGCTTACGTGCCAGACGTCTTCGTGGTTGGCCACTGCCCAGTAGCCGGGTCCTTTCGGAAAGGGCGTGCCCACGAATTCCCATTCGTCGTGCCAGCTGATTGGTTGCTCGCGTCGAAGCGTGGCGAACGCGCCCTCGCGGAATTCCCGCGGGCGTAGCCAGAACTCGGGATCGGATAGGTCGAAGGAACCGAGGGCAACATCGGCGGGGAGCATCGTCGGAGCGTACGTCCTAGGCCGTCGTAGGCTTGCGTCATGCTGCAACCCGCTGAAGTCGATCGGCTGCTTGTGATCGTCGCCCACCCCGACGACGTCGACTTCGGCAGTGCCGGAACGATGGCCACGTTGACCGCCCACGGCGTCCACGTCACCTATTGCCTCGTGACCGACGGCGATGCGGGCGGTAGTGATCGTGCGATGAGTCGGCCCGAGATGGCATCGATGCGCCGCAAGGAACAGACGGCCGCGGCGGCAGCGGTGGGTGTTGAGGATCTGGTCTTTCTCGGCCATCCCGATGGTCGAGTCGAGTCGAACCTCGCCTTGCGTTGCGACCTCAGTCGTGTCATCCGTCAGGTGCGTCCGAAGGTCGTGATGTGTCAATCGCCGGATCGCAACTACGACCGCATCTTCGCCAGCCACCCCGATCACCTCGCTGCCGGCGATGCGGCGTTGTGTGCGGTGTACCCGGACTCGCGCAACCCGTTCGCGTTTCCTGAGTTGCTGGAGGAAGGGCTCGAGCCCTGGACGGTCGACGAGGTCTGGATTTCCGGCCATCCGACAATGACCGACGTCGTCGATGTGACCGACAGCATCGACCGAAAGTTCGAGGCCCTGCTGTGTCACGCCAGTCAGCTTCCGGACCCGGCCGGCATGGAGGCCCGCGTTCGGCAGTGGATGGCTGCTACCGCCAGCGCCCACGGGCTGGCCGAAGGCCGCTTCGCCGAGGGCTACCGGGTTATGCGACTCGTCTGAGGCTACGCTCGCACTCGCAATGCCCGCCCTCAAACGAATCCTGATTGGTAAACCGATCTCGTCGGAAGATGAGGGGCATCAACGCCTCCGGAAGGTAATTGCACTGCCCGTCTTCGCCTCCGACGCGATTTCGTCGACGGCGTATGCGACCGACGAGATTCTGGTCGTCTTGCTCTTGCAAGCCAGCGTCGGAGCAATCGCATTCACCAAACTGGTTCCGATCGCGATCGTCGTTTGCGTGCTGATGATCATCGTCGTGCTCAGCTATCGCCAGACGATCTATGCCTATCCGTCGGGTGGCGGTGCGTACGTCGTCAGTCGCGAGAACCTCGGCGAGGTCCCCTCGCTGGTCGCCGGTTCCTCGCTGTTGGTCGACTACATCTTGACGGTCGCCGTGAGCGTCTCAGGTGGTGTGCTCGCGATTCGAACCGCGACCGGCCTTGACCGACAATGGACGGTTCCGTTGTGTCTCTTCTGCGTTTTTGTGATGACCGTCATGAACCTGCGGGGTGTGAAAGAGAGCGGCGCCGCGTTCGCGGGACCTACCTACTTCTATGTGTTGATGTTGCTCATCTTGTTGGTGACCGGGTTCTACCGCGTGTTCGTGCAGCACCTCGGGCCGATTCCAGAAGAGATGCTGTCCGAGGAAGCGAGAGAACACTCCAAGGCGCTGAAGAGCCTCGGGCTCTACATGTTGCTCCGTGCGTTTTCATCCGGAGCAGTCGCGCTATCTGGAATCGAAGCAGTCTCAAATGGCGTGCCGTCGTTCCAGAAGCCCGAGAGTAAGAACGCGGCTACCACGCTCGTCTGGATGGGGGCAATTCTCGGCTCGTGCTTCTTGGGTGTGTCGGTGCTCGCTGCCAAGCTGAAGCCGTTCCGCGGCGAGCACGACGGTAACGGGCTGGGCCTGATGGCCGAGCACATTTTCGGCGGCAAGGGGGTGCTGTTCTGGATGCTGTTGATCGGAACGTTCCTGATCCTCATCCTTGCGGCCAACACCGCATATGCGGGATTTCCCGCGCTCGCATCGATCATCGCGAGGGACGGATTCCTGCCGCGCCAGTTCTTCAACCGTGGTGCTCGCCTGGTGTTCTCCAACGGCGTCATCTTTCTGGCGACAATCGCGGGTGTGTTGATCGTTGTCTTCAAAGGCAACATCTCCGCACTCATTCCGCTGTACGCATTCGGTGTGTTCACCGGGTTCACGTTGAGCCAGTCAGGGATGGTTCGCCATCACCTGAAGCACAAGGAGTCGAATTGGCGAGCGAAGATGACGATCAATGCGATCGGTGCATTCGTCACGGGCGTAATCGCAATGGTTGTTGTCGTTTCCAAGTTCACCGAAGGTGCATGGATTCCAGCAGCGCTGATTCCGCTCATGGTGCTGATGTTCCGATCGATCGGCAAGCACTACAAGATGAGCCGTGGCGCGATAGTCGCGCCCAAGGGTTACAAGGCCCCGCGCGAGACGCACACAATGGTGGTGCTCGTCGGTGGCGTGAACAAGGGCGTATTGCGCGCCGTTCAGTACGCGCGCTCGCTGAACCCCGACCGCATTCTTGCCGTCACCGTTGCGAGCAACGACGAGGAGCGAAAGGAGATCGAGAAGCAGTGGAAAGAGTTCCAGGTTCCCATCGAGCTCCACACGGTGTTCTCGCCATATCGCGAACTGACTCGGCCGGTGCTGCAATTCATTGATGAGCTCGATGAGGAGCATCAAGGCGACATCGTCACCGTCGTCATTCCCGAGAACGTGACGTCGTGGAAGACGCAATGGCTGCACAACGGCAGCGCATTTGCCCTGAAGGCGAAGCTGCTCTACCGTCCCCACACTGCGGTCGTGTCAGTACCGATTCATACCCACGGTCACGAAACCGAAGAGGACTAGGAGCAAGATCATGCACGTCATCGTCGTTGGCTGTGGACGGGTCGGCTCCGACGTAGCCCGCAACCTCGCCATCAGCGGGCACGAAGTCGTCGTCATCGATCGAAAAGCCGAGGCTTTCCGCCGGCTCGGTGAAGACTTCTCGGGGCAGACGGTCGTCGGTGTCGGATTCGATCGCGACCTGCTGGCCGCTGCAGGAATTACGGAGGAATCGGCCGTTGCGGCGGTGACGAGCGGCGACAACTCCAACATCCTGATCGCGCGTGTCGCCAAGGAAACGTTCGGAGCCACCCACGTGGTCGCTCGCATTTACGATCCGCGCCGTGCGTCGATCTACGAGCGGCTTGGTATCGCCACTGTTGCCACGGTTGCGTGGACGAGCGAGCGCGTGCTGCGGCATCTACTGTCTGTGGGTACCAAGCCCGACTGGATTGATCCAACTGCAAAGTTCACGATGGTCGAGCGGCGAGTGCCGGCAGATACGGCAGGGACTTCGATCGCCAGCCTGGAGGCCGCAGTTTCTGGCCGCGTCGCATTACTGCACCGTTTCGGTGAGACATCGATTCCAGCTGCCACAGCGCTGCTGCAAGAGGACGATCAGATTCATGTGATTGTGTCCGCGGGCCACACCGAAATTCTCGATCAGCACCTGCAGCAATCAGACGGAGGCCACTGACATGCCAAAAGAGGTTGTGACATGAAGGTCATCATCGCTGGTGCTGGCAGTGTCGGTCGCTACATGGCCGAGCAATTGCAGAGTTCTGGGCACGACGTCACGCTCATCGATAACCAAGTCGGCATCGTCAACAACCGGCCGAAGAATTCAGGTGGCGTCGCGTGGTACCTGGGCGACGCGTGCGAGGTCGCAACGCTCGAAGCGGTGGGCGTCGCCGACGCCGATGTTGTTGCGGCGGTCACCGGTGACGATGAAGACAACCTCGTTGTTTCGCTGTTGGCCAAGCAGGAATTTGCCGTTCCGCGCGTCGTGGCCCGCGTCAACAATCCCAAGAACGAGTGGATGTTCAACGATATGTGGGGAGTCGATGTGTCGGTCTCGACACCCCATCTGCTCACGGGCTTGGTGGAGGAAGCTGTGACGGTCGGTTCGTTCGTGCGCTTGCTCAGTCTTGAAGGCGGCAAGGCTCGGCTCGCTGAGGTCACACTTGCTGCGAACTCGCCAGCGATTGGCAAGGAAGTCTTTGACCTCGGCTTGCCACGCGAATCGACGGTCGTAGCCGTCCTCCGCGGAGGCCACGTGGTGGTACCGCGCGCCGACACCGTCTTGCACGCTGGCGACGAAGTCTTGGTGCTTGTCACTGGTGGCGCCGAAGACGACGTACGCGCGGCGTTGGTCGGGTAGCTGTGGTGTTAGCGCGTCGCAAGAATCGCGAACAGAGAGCCAGTGAAGAAAGCCCCGCGCCTCTTTCGGTCTCGATTGCGGACATGCCGCCGCGGCAACTTGTGTGTGTGACCGGAAAGGTCACGCGCATGACCGCACGCCCGACCTCCGGACAACCGGCTTTAGCCGTAATGGTCTCCGACGACACTGGCACGGTGACGGCGGTGTGGACCGGGCGCCGTTCGATTGGCGGAATCACGCTCGGACGGCGTATTGCGATCAAGGGGATCGCGATTACGCGCGGGACTCACCTCGAATTCACCAACCCCAGCTACACGCTGTTGCCGCGCTAACTACTCCCAGTCGACCAGTTTCCAGGGTTCGAGGTCGCCGCCGTCGAGCAGATCAAGTTGCGCAGCGGCACACAGCCGCGCGCTCTCGACCTCAGGAACACCGAACCAATCACCGTTCTCAAACGTCGCGTCGCTGGCCGAGACGCCAATACGAATCTCCAACTGGTCGGACGGTCGCCGACGACGGTGCCAGCCATGACGTTGAGACAGTAGCCGCCCGATGGGAGGGTGCTTTCGGGCGGTCGCTACGCTGCCCCCATGACCGAAGCCGTGATTGTTGCTACCGCCCGCAGCCCGATTGGGCGTGCCATGAAGGGATCGCTCGTCGATCTGCGACCCGACGACATGAGCGCACAAATTGTGAAGGCGCTGATGGCGAAGGTGCCGCAGGTAAAGGCAGCCGATATCGACGACCTAATGCTCGGTATCGGCCAACCGGCCGGTGAGGGCGGCTTCAACATCGCTCGCGTCGTCGCCGTGCTGTCGGGGCTCGACGATGTTCCCGGCGTCACCGTCAACCGCTACTGCTCAAGCAGCCTGCAAACCATTCGCATGGCATTCCACGCGATCAAGGCTGGCGAGGGCGATTGCTTCATCTCCGCCGGAGTCGAAACAGTCAGCCGTTACGCGAATGGCGCCAGCGACATGGCACCGAACGCGATCTTCAAGCCCTCGGGCGAGCGCACCAAGGCTCGTGCGCAAGGTGGCCAGGGCACCTGGACGCCACCCAGCGGCTTGCCCGACATGTACATCGCCATGGGTCAGACCGCGGAGAACGTGGTTGAACTTGAAGGCGTGACGCGCGAAGAGATGGACCGCTTCGGCGTGCGCAGTCAGAACCTGGCATGCGAACACCAAGACAACGGATTCTTCGAGCGCGAGATCACACCGCTGACGCTGCCCGATGGCACGCTCGTTAGTAAGGACGATGGTCCGCGCGCGGGAACCAACTACGAAGCCGTCAGCCAGTTGAAGCCGGTGTTCCGCCCCGACGGCACGATCACCGCCGGTAATGCGTGCCCGCTCAACGACGGCGCCGCAGCCGTGATGGTGATGAGCGACACGAAGGCCAAGGAGTTGGGCCTCACGCCGCTTGCACGCATCATCTCGTCGGGCGTGTCGGGCTTGAACCCGGAAATCATGGGCCTTGGTCCGATTGAGGCCTGTCGCCAAGCGCTGAAGCGCGCAGGGATGACGATGGATCAAATCGATCTGGTCGAGATCAACGAGGCCTTCGCCGCACAGGTCATCCCGTCGGCAAAGCACCTCGGCATCGACATCGAGCGCCAACTGAACAAGCACGGTGGTGCGATCGCCCTCGGCCATCCATTCGGCATGACTGGTGCTCGCATCATGACGACGCTGATCAACGGCTTGCAGTTCGAGGACAAGACCTACGGCTTGGAAAGCATGTGCGTCGGTGGTGGCCAGGGCATGGCCATGGTCATTGAGCGCTTGAGCTAACACGCGCCTGCCACAGCGATAACAACGCAAAGAGCGCCACGCCGCAGCCAGCGATTGAGTACAGCCAGCCAGGGCCGACCAACTTGTACAACGCTCCTGCGCTGTACGCGGTGATCGCGGCGATCAAGAGATTTGAACCACCGGCGAGGCCCTGCGCCGCGGCCGTACGTCCCGGTGGCGCGGCGGCGGCCACGATTGATTGCGATGCTGGTACGCCGACAGCCTGCATGCAGCCTTCGACAACGGTGAGCCCGAGGATGACTATCGGTGCCGCAATGAGGCCGTACGCCATTGTCAGCGGTGCCACGAAAATTGTGCTGAGGAATGCGACTCTTACCGCGCCTCGGCGATCGGCCAATCTGCCACCAGCCGTTGCCAGCAGTGCGAATGGAATCCCATACGCGAGGAAGGTCATGCCGATGAATACATCGGACGCACCGCGGTCGGTGAGGTAAACGTCGAGCGTTGCGTCGTAAAACCCGACGGGCAAGAACAACGCCATGCTCATCAGCACGCCAGCGCGCACCCGCGGCAACCGAAGTAGGTCGAGAGCAATCCGACTTTTTTCAGTACTCGTGGGACTGGCGAATGGTTCTGGCAGTTTGCGTGGGGCGAGAAGCGCCGCGCCGGCGAGCGCGACCGCGCCGGTCACCAGGAACGGAACCTTCAGTCCAAACGGTCCGACGAGGAAGCCGCCGATCACTGGGCCGGTGACAAACCCTGCCAGTTCAATGCCGCTCATTGTTCCGAGGCGCTCGGCAACGTTGTCCGGACTAATTCGGATCGCGATCCCGCGCGCCGCCGGAATGAAGAGGCTGTTGGAGAGGCCAACGACTGCCCTGGATGCGACGAGTGTGACCAGCGAACTCGACATTGCAAACAGCAGGTTGCCGAGCACCGCGCACCCGAGCCCGCCGAGCAGCAATGCTTTCGAATGACCGCGATCGGCGAAGGGTGCGAGCAGGATTTGACCGATCAACCCGACGAGAAAACCGCTGCCAGCGATCAAGCCAAGGCCAGCGTCGCTGAACCCGTACTCATCCTGCAGGTTGCTGAGCAGTGCAAACACAACGCTGTTCGCGATGCCGATACTTCCGGTGGCGAGCAGCAGTGGGTACCAACCGGCGGGCCGCCCGGTCACGCCGGCCCTGGGGTGAAGGGCTCGGCACGCACCCGCACCATCTCGGGTTCATCAGGCAGTTGCACCGCGCGCAGCAGGTACTGGAATCCGCCGGCGCGCAGATCGGCTAGACACCAGGCGCCAGGCGAGTCGCACTCGCCGTCGCCGATCGGGTGCAGCGCATCGATGTCGAGACCGGCGCTTTCGGCTTCGGCATGCCACAGCGACACGAGGCCGCGACGCAGCTCTGGGTCGTCGATCAGGTCGGTTCCGTGCAGGCACAACTCGACAGTGGTGACGGTGACGTGCTGCACCTCGGACAAATTGACGACGTCGCCACTGAGTTCGCCGTCGAGCATCACGACAACGGGACCATCCGTGGCAGAGACACCGCCGATGAAGCCGTAACGAACCAGTGGAAGCCCATCGTCGCCGGTGCACTCATAACGAATGCGGTCGCCAGCGGTGAAGTTCATGCGAGGCCGGTGCTGCGCAGCTTTTCGGCGACGTGGAAGGCGAGATCGAGGCTCTGCCGGCCGTTAAGTCGCGGGTCGCACACGGTCTGATAGCGGTCATCAAGCTGGCT
>ENA-ORBV01000446-ORBV01000446.1-microbial-mat-metagenome-genome-assembly--contig:-NODE-446-length-95053-cov-11.554087_pt1 | contig 95053 bp, 97 predicted proteins | sample MGYA00237777_ERZ505514 | MGnify/ENA primary metagenome ERZ505514 (study PRJEB26160, sample SAMN06269048) | microbial mat metagenome | isolation source: Oligotrophic lake microbial mat | place...
CTGGAGCCGGGGGTTGGATATTTCCTGCGGCTGTTTTGGGTCTTCCACCGCAGAGGCTAATTACCCCTGGCTTGTTGGCAGGGATCTGGGGCTTCTGCTTATGGCTTTGTTTTTGGTATGGAGGAATTTATTGCCAACGACTTTCTTTTTTAGCCGTGGGGTTGCAAAAGAGACTTCTTTGGAATTGGCAGGAAGAGAGCGGAGATGATCTTACTTGAACAGGAGCGCAAGATGTCCGCCTGCTCAGGCGGGCATCCCGCCTGGCCGGGGTGGTTTCAGCATGCGGTGATCGGCGTAAAGAGTCTCGGGCAGGTCTCCAAGGCGACTCTTCGAGATGATCGCCACGGCGATTCTTCGACCCGCGCTCCTATAGGAACTAAGATTTCCCAATCCTTATGCCATCGCCATAGCTTGTTACATCTCTGTGTTGTTATTCTCTGGCTTGGGGCAGCGGAATGCCTGGTTGCCCAGGAGGTGCTCAGGACATCGCCTTCGCGCATTACATTGGGTGGGTTGAGTTATGGGTCCAAGGATGGACAGATTCTTTCGCGCAAAGTAATCCTGAGTGTTCAAGATCCTGCGGCAGTTTTCCAGATTACCAAGGTGGATCTTTCCCAGGCAAAGGGAATCCGGTTGAAGAAGCAAACGGAGTTGCCGGGTAAAATCGAGCTGTTTTTTGAGATCGACACTGCGGCGTTCACACAGGGTCAGCCCTTTGGCAAATTTCTCAAGGTGCCTCTGCGCTTGGAAACCAGTTTGAGGGAATTTCCCCAGGTTGTGATTCCGGTGGTGGGCTGGTTGTCGGTAAATGAAACGGAACGGAATTTTCAGGATTTTCGTTTTCAGGGGAGCCTGCGCTGGCAGGGGCCGTGGGGAACGCCCAACATGGCGGGGGCTGTGCTGGTTCCGTTTATTCTTTTGATTGTGGGAGGGCTGGGTTGGGGATGGGAGGTGTTTTATGGAAAGTCAGGCCAACGTCCTGACCTACAGCCCGGACCGGCAAGTTCGAAAGTATTCAGAGTTATGATTCTCGGAGGCTTGGTTGTCTTGGGTGTTATAGCAGGCTGGCTTTTGTTTTTGCTGGGGCACACGTATTCGCGGGGTTCCTGGGTGGCGCTGGCGATTGGGTTGAGCGTGTTGGTGCTGAAGAAGGGAACGATGCGCTGGTTCAGTCTGGGAGCTGCGGCCTTCTTTTTCATGATTATTTTCACGCTTCCGGCAGGGGTGGATCGTGTGGGTAGTTATGCACGGGTGGAGGCGGACAAGTCCATTGCCAACCGGTTCCGGCTCTGGTCGGGGGCTCTACAGGCCATGGGGGAACATCCCCTGTGGGGGATTGGGGCAGATCAATACGGGAAGGTTTTCCGCCGCGACTACCAGACTTTTGAACATCAAGCGGAAAATTCCACTGCCGTAAGTGATTTCATGACCTTTGGGGCGGAGCGTGGGTTACCGTTTTTGGGATTGAGTCTGGGATTGTTGCTGTTCCTTTTGATGGAGGCTTTGTGCTCCAGAAAGCCTGTTCCTCTTGTTTTCGGGGCGATGCTGGCCTCGATCCTGGCAGCTTCGGCCTTTTCCACCCTTTGGTTTGTCAAAGAATATCAGGGGCTTTTTGTGTTCTGCGTGGGAGGGCTGCTTTTGCTTAGCGCGTGGCGGCTTTGGTCTTCAAAGGACTGGAAACGTAGTCTTCGGGGTTTGGTGAAAAGGGGGGCTTGTTTTGTCTTGGGCACGACGCTGGGATTGGCGCTTGTGGCGTGGTTGGCTTTGGATCAGTTGCCGACACGGAGCAGGCATTTCCCCGCTGTGGAAGCCGTCTTTGAGAATGGGTGGATGGTGGCACCCCGAGCGCTGCCAACCCAAGGGACGATTCTTTATATGGGGGAAGATAAAGAGGATTTGCCACTACTGGCCCAGACCACGCTTCGCCCCTTGTCCTCTCTGGGATGGCGGGTGGTCTGGCCGGGTCCTGTGGCTACGCGGGAGCAGGTGGATATGTGGATACAAAAGTTGAAAAAGATGTATCCGGACCAGCCTATTTATGTGGCAGGTCATGGCAAGGGTGGGAAGATGGCGTGGATTACAGTTTCGTTGGATCAGGAGATCAAAGGGGCGGGTTGCGGCTTTTTGACGGAGGAATTTGGACAATCTCTGGCGGGAGAATCGCCAAAGACTGCCTTTCTGGTTTATCAATCGCTTTACGACGATCAGGTACCGGCCAACGCCTCAATTCGGGCTCAGAGGGGTGATGCGTTTGTTTCTGTTCCGCTGGTGGTTGTATTAAAACCGGAGGTATTCAGCCGTTTCTCGAAGGCTTGGTTGGAGTGGATTCAAGCGATGAATGGACATTTTTCCCCAACGACCTGACTTCAGCTCTTTTTGACAAATCCGATGTAGGGCACGACGATTTCTTTTTCCTGATCGGTTTTTACGCGGAATCGGAGTTCTCCGTAACGCCTCCCGATCCGGTCTCCAGTCTGAATCGTGCAGTCGAATTCCAGGATGCCGGGAGTTGAGGTTAGAAGTTTTGGTTGAATCCAGTCAGGTTCGGGCGAGGAGGCTTTAAGGAGTTGAAGATCCTTGGAAGAGGAGTGGATTTTGAGTTTGAAGGAGGCCTGACTCTTACGGGGAAGGACGCCGAGGTAAAGGGAGGCGGGTTGAGCTGCCACATCCGAGGTGATCATGCCGTAGAGGGAGAGTTCCGCTGATTGTTGTTTTTTGCCTTTGGTATTGTATTGAACGAAGCCTTGTGAGCGATAAGGCCCGATGGGAAGATTTTGCGGGTTCAAGGTGATGTTGATACGAAAACCTTTTACCATGGGGACGCTTGCACTTTCAATCCTGGTGTCACGTATGTTGAACACGACGGAATCTTGCGGATCATGATTACTTAAAGTCACCTCAATCCTTCTGGTGACGGGTGTTGAGTCGGAAGGAATTTTTCCCCAATCCAGCATGGAGGGGGTGATGATCATATCCGGCGAGGGCTGATGGACTGTTGGTGGATTTTTCAAAATTTCCAAATCACAGCGTTTATGGAGATTCTGCCATTGTGTGGCTGTATCACGGTTGGGCAGCCAGCCGATCCGGAGATCCGCAGATTCCGATAAGCGATGTGGTTGTATCCGACCGGAGCCAATATCAAGGGCGAAAGGTTGTGTTTTGTTGCCTTTGGCCAGAGCCTGGATGAAAGGTAGGGAAAGGCGGTTGGTTTGGTCGAGACCGTGTCCGGCGTTTTTTTCAAGCAGAAAGGCCCAGGGGGCAGATTCCGCACGACCATATTCAAAAACCTGGGCGAGACTTTGATTCCGACCAGATTCGTCATGTTCTCCTGCGATAATGAGGGCGGGCACTCGGTAGGTGAGTTTATCCGGCGGGCCGGAGTAGCTTGCCCATTTAATGGAGATGAAGCCCAAGACCCTTTTCGGATTCCAACAGGCAAACTGATAGGCGAATTGTCCACCGGCCGAGTGGCCCCAGAGAATCAAAGGTGCTCCGGCCAGTTCAGGTCGTTTTGTTTGTTTGGAGAAATCCACCAGGGCATTCAGAAGGGCCTGGCCGGAGCCGTTCCGGGCGATCTCATAAGATTCGCCTTCGCCACGCAGATGACATGAGACCAGTCCATAGTGCAGTTCGGTTGCCAATTTTTGCCAGTTGGAATCAGCCGCAAGATGGAGTCCATTGGAGTCGGTGCCCAAGGCAAGAAAAAGTACACCTTTGAACGGTGCTTTTGCTGGAGGAAGCCATAGTCGGAATCGTGCTTCGGCAAAATTATTTTGGAGCGCAGGTTCTTCTTCGTATTCCCAATATTCGGAAGAGATTAGAGGCTGGGAAAAAGTAATGATCAGCAGAAAAAGCTTGATGGGAATTGAGACAGGACTTTGGAAGACAGGAATCATTTCCGCTTGATGTAGGCTTCCATGGATTCGCGGGTGAGAATGTAGGGTAGGCCGCAACGGGGGCAGTTCATCCTCAGCGTGGCGTCACTTCCGAAAAGGGCTTTGGGACTGCTTTTCATGGCCGGGGACAAAACGTTCATCATTTTGTCCTGATTGCAACCGCATTCCCAGCGGTAATTGCGCGATTCAAGAAAGCTCACTTCCTCGTTTTGTTCCAGTATCCTAACCTGTTCGACGGTCAGTGCTTCCAGCCAGGCTGTATCGCAGTCCGGCTGGGCACTGATGAAAACGTATTCCTCGTCACTGACTTCGAAATATCGGGCCAGGCGCTGCTCACTTTGCCGGTAATAGGTTTCCGCCGCAATGAACCCGGAGGAACCTTCGAACTGGATCGAACTGCGGTGGGGAAGCTGGTTCTTGCGGATAATATCGGCGAAGAAATAATTCACAGGCGCTTCACGGACATGTTCTGAAAAGAATCTGCCGATGATGGTGCCCAGGGGATTGCTGCCGTGAACAAAAACATTCAGGAGGGGGTTCTGGAAGTTGAGGGTCCAGGCAATCGTTTCATTCCAGGGACGGGCAGCACAATGCAGGGTCAGGGCGGCCAAGGTCTCCTTGAAAATCCGGTCATGTTCTGGAGCGGGCTGAATGTGGAGGTCAGCCATGTGAAGGTAGTAATCCACAAAGAGATCACTGAATTCCGCCCGCGTCAGCAGGGCGTTGCGTTCGCGCACAAAGTAACTGCGGATTTCCAGGGAAATTTCCGGTGGGGCCGGGAGTTCGTCCATTACCCCAGACTAAGAAACCTTGGCCATGGTGACAAAATAAAAAAGAGCCATTTCCTGGTCTATTTTAAGCAACATATTCCTGCTTCCATTTCGTTGCCGGTGGCTAAGAAGGGGTCATTTTTTTACCCGACTCAGGCATTACATTTTGAAAAAAATCATCACCCCGTCTTTATATTAGGTCTTACAACGATAAGGACAGAGGCACCGACCAGGGTGACCAGGACAACCACAAGGGAAATGGATGGATCGATTGTAACACTCTTCCATTCCACGCTCGTAAGTCCCCAATCAAAAAAGCAGGGGGGAGAGACCAGTAAAAGAAGTTTAACCCGGACGAAGCAAGGATGAAGATCAAACCTGGTTTTAGGAAAAGGAATTTGGTAACCAATGCTGCCGGGCAGAATTAGAGTGCCCGCAAACCCAGGAGGGCAAAGATATTGCTGGTGAAGACCAGGAACGGATCCGGAGTGATGGCGAAAACAGCAGGAATGGAATCCACGGTAATAACGAGATCCGTCATTTCCAGTATGATCAAGCCCGGGAAAAGAGGGGTGATGACATACTTGGCAGACAAAGTTCCCGGACGTGGTGAAGGGTGATTCTGTCGGCCTGTTACGGGATCGGTTTCATAGAGAGCGACCTCGGAACGGCGGGTTAAAAAATTTCTGTGCATCGAAGAAATCGACGCTTCTTAAATACTTTCGGGCCAGCTTTACCCACGGGGTTTTTACCGGGATCTTCCCGGCTTTTGATCAGGGCCATCTTCAGCGCGGTCAGGATAAGAAAGAGGCAAAAAAAGATCAGGATCCACGTGTAACGCATGATCAATTCGGCTCCAAGAAAGAGCATGCCACCGCGCATGACCAAAGCTCGCAAAATACCCCGGAAAAGTACGCGGTGTTGATACTTCCTGGGAATGGGAAAGAAACCGAAAATCATGGCGATGACAAAGATATTGTCCACGGCCAGGGATTTCCCGACCACAAAGGCGGTCAGGTATTGAACAGCTGCTACACTCCCTGTTACTTGACCAAGAACGATTGTACCATCCCGGTATTTGGGGGTGTTTAGTCCGGGTCCCAGCCAGTGGGCCTGCTAGTGTCCTGATAGTAAGGTTCCTTCATTAAATTTGCACAGAAAAAGGCCTGGAACGCGGCGCCGTGCAGGGGAGCGTGTCTGAGGGACACCCGACCTGAAACGCAACAAAGTTCCGGGCCTTTTTCTGTTCAACCCCATGGGGCCGTGGTTCTTTTAATCTCCGGGCTTCGTTACTCGTTTGCCTTCTATCGTTCAGATAGAAGGCTGCTCTCCTGCCTCGCCGGAGAACAAAATCCCCCACGGATTTAATAAAGTAATTTCGCTGTCAGGACACTAGGAAAAATAGACGAATCCAGCAAAGCTGAGCCCGCAAAAAGCCAAATGGATGACCAGACGATGGATTCCTTCATGCTGACTTCATGTGCTTCCCGGTGGAAGACATCCAGGTCAATGGCAAGAAAAATAAGCACCAAAATGACAAAGCCCATTTAGGCCCCTATTTTGAGATCTTCAGGCTGGGAAGTAAGTGCTGTTACCGCGAGTATCCGGGTTGTTATACGTTTTTATTAAAGAAAATGAGGGGCCACGACCATCTATTTATTTTATGCTTAACCAAATCCAAGGGGTTCTATTGGTTTTTCAGCAAGTGGTTGAGCTCAGGATTTCGGGAAAACACCTTTCTGAGGATAATTTCATCATCAGCAAGTCCGATTTCCGGGACGTGATCGGGGATAAGGTCAGCTCCTTTGAGAAGATAGTTGGCTGCAACCGCGATTTCGGCCAGATGATCCGGTAAGGGATCGCGTGATAGGCGGACTTCATTGGAATGGAGTATTTTGAGCAAGAGTCGGGCCATTTGCTGGAATTCCAATCGTTTCACCGCCTGGGGAGAAGACAACTTGGTTCCCATGGCCGGACTGAAAAGCGCCAGTTCTTTGAGTTGTGCCGCAGTCATCGTTTTGGACTGCAATTTGATATAGTCATCCAGGCTGGTCATGGGGTTTTGTGGGGTCTTCCTGCGTCCGGAAGTGGAAGCAGGCATACGATGGGGTTTGAACTCAAGTTTTTTCATGTGGGATAAGCCGGTGGGACTACTCTTCACGTCTTCCCATCAACAGCGGTAGCAGGTGCCAGAGAAAATAGGCCAGTGAGGTAATAAAAGCTGCGACATAGGTCCAGGCTGCGGCGTTCAGGACTTCATTGACTGCACGTTCTTCTTCCTCTCCACGGGTGATCCTCAGGCCGCTAAGAACAATCCTGGCCCGCCGTGTGGCATCGAATTCGACCGGCAATGTCACCAGGTTAAAAACCATGATTACGCCCCAGGATACAGCCATGATCAGCAACCCTGTCCACGTGCTCAACAGTCCCGTTAACATCCCAAGGATGGGCAGCCACATGACCACTTGGGAGGCATAGCTGGTGGCCCCGACCGCCAGCATCCTCCACTGAAGCGGAGCATAGGCGATGGAATGTTGAATGGCATGACCGGCTTCGTGGGCGGCAACGCCGACGGCGGAGGCGGAAGATCCATGATAGTTGTCCGGGCTCAAGACCAGACGCTTGTGTAAAGGATCATAATGATCCCCAAGCATTCCGGGTTGTTCCACGATTTCCACATCCCGGATACCGGCTTTTTCCAGAATCATGGAAGCCGCCTGTGCTCCGTTGAGGCCGGATTTTACAGGAGTTTCACAGTGACGTTTGTAAACACGTTTAACTCTCCAGGAGGCCAGGAGTGACAATCCCATCGTTCCAACAAACAGTAGTATAGCAAACAGTGACATAGGGGTTTCTTTCTTTGAATATGTTGAATATAGTTGAGGGCAATCGATTGAAAATGTCGTTGATTCAATGCAATTCATAGATAAAGTCTATGGATGCAAAGCTGGCTCAATTACCATCACCTGCTTTATTTCTGGACCGTTGTCCGCGAGGGAGGGGTCGGTAAGGCGGCCCGGAAATTGCACGTCAGCCAACCCACGGTCAGTGCCCAGATCCGGCAGTTGGAAGAGGCTTTCGGGGAAAAACTTCTCCGCAAGGCAGGTCGCCGTTTACAGCCGACTGACTCAGGTCAGATAGTTCTGGGTTATGCCGATGAAATTTTCTCTTTGGGGAATGAGCTGTTGCTCACTATAAGGCACAGTTTTGGTCACCGCCGCCTGAGGCTTCATCTTGGGGTCGTGGATTCTGTTTCCAAACTTTTGGTTTCCGGGCTTTTGGGGCCTTTGTTGGAGCGGAAGGAGGATATCCATTTCATTTGCCGGGAAGGAAGTCTGCAGGATCTGGCAGGTCAGTTGGCCATTTATAAGTTGGATGCCATTTTGGCGGATGAGCCTTTGGGCAGCACACTGGCGGTGAAGGCTTTTAACACCAAGCTGGCTCATGATCCCGTGGTATGGGTGGCATCGGCGGGACGAGCCGCCTCCTTAAAGAAGCGGTTTCCGCAGTCTTTGGACGGCGCCCCGGTCATTTTGCCTACCGAGGAAATGCCTTTGCGAAGAGTGATTGAGGACTGGTTCCGGCGCAGCAAAATTCAGCCCCGGATTGTGGCCGAGGTTCAGGATACGGCCCTGATGAAGAACCTGGCTGCCGACGGAATCGGCAGCGCCCCCATGCCTGCTTCGATCCTGGGACCTCTCGCCAAAGCATATGGACTGCAGAAGCTGGGCGTCGCTTCAGGGGCCTTTTCCGATCTTTATCTTTGTACCGTGGAGAGGAAAGTCGAGCATCCCCTGTTGCTCGAACTGCTGGGCCGTAGTTTCAAACGCGGCAGTCAAAAGTAGCCTTCTTTCTTTTTTTCTTCCATTGAGGCATTGCTGTCAAAATCGATCAGGCGGCCCTGGCGTTCTGATGTTTTGGCCAGGATCATCTCTTGGACGATTTTTTCCACGCTGTCGGCATCGGACTCGATGGCTCCTGTCAAGGGGTAGCATCCCAGTGTGCGGAAACGGACGTTGCGCTGTTCGGCAACCTCGCCGGGTTCCAGTGGCATCCGTTCATCATCCTGCATGATCCAGGTTCCGCTGCGGCTGACCACGGGCCGGATCTTCGCCAGATAAAGAGGCACGATGGGTATTTTCTCTTTTAGAATATACAGCCAGATATCCAGTTCTGTCCAATTGGACAAGGGGAAGATGCGCATACATTCGCCTTGGTTTTCCCGGCCATTGAAGATCCGCCATAACTCAGGCCTCTGGCTTTTGGGATCCCATTGGTGGAATTTGTTGCGCACGCTGTAAACACGCTCTTTGGCCCGCGATTTCTCTTCATCACGCCGGGCACCTCCAAAAGCGGCATCGAAATGATAGTGATCCAGGGCCTGTTTGAGTGCCTCGGTCTTCATGATGTGGGTGTGTTTTTCAGAGCCGTGCTCGATGGGATTGATGTTTTGCAGGATGCCATCAGGATTGATCCAGACCCGCATGTCCAGCCCCAGATCCAGGGTTAGACGGTCGCGAAAGCTGCCCATTTCCTGGAACTCCCAGCGAGTGTCAACATGAAGCAGGGGGAAGGGGATGCGCCCCGGAAAAAAAGCTTTTTGTGCCAGGCGCAACATGACGGTGGAATCTTTGCCGATCGAATATAACATGACCGGATTTTGGAATTCGGCCGCCACCTCGCGCAGGATGTGAATGCTCTCGGCTTCCAGCTCTTGGAGATGGGAGAGGCGGTAACTGTTGATTTGTGTGCTCATAAAATTATGTCAGGATTGTCCAGCGGCCCTTGCCGCCGTAGTGGAAGATTGAACTGCCGAAGTCTTCCATGGCGAAGAGGTGCAGCCACTGATTGTCAGCCAATTCACCGACAGCGGGGTGCTTCAGCAGGACGCGGTGGATTTTTTCCCTCGGGGCCTCAATGAAAACCCCCAGCCTCAGGGGTTCATGCACCCAGGAGGTTCCGTCATGCAGGGATTGCATGGGAAGCCCGGTTTGCAGGTCACCGCCGTTGCCCTGCCAGATTCCAAGCGCGCCAACGACGTTGTGGATGGTTTTGTTGCCACTGCCGAAGAGGCGGTTGTTTGCTGTTGAGGCATAATATTGGAGGTTGATCCAATTGGCCACGACGACGGGAGCAGTCAGGATCAACTCCAGGACTTTGGAATCCGGATCGCCGGAATGTTCGTAATCATGCAGAAAAGTCCGCCCGGCGAGATTTAGTTTCTTGGTCCTCTCCCGTGGTGCGGCGATCAGCGCAGCATTGGCGGCCAGTCCCCATTCGGGTCTTACCTGGGCCCAATCCCTGCTGCGGGTCCGGATTTTTTGCTCAAGTTGGCTATCATCTGGCGATAGGCCGAGGCGTGGGGATCTTTCCGTCCGCGTATACCGGGAGGCCTCTTGCAGCCAGGCAATCGTCTGGTTCCACTCTTCCAAGTGTGAGGCGGGGACAGCGTCCTCTTCAAAGAGTTCCACATCATCGGTAGTGGTGGTATGCTGTCCTGCCAGGAAGTGGGTATCCGCGGGAATCTCGATGCCGCGATGCTTTAATCCTTCCCGAACGGCAGGTTCATTCAGGATGTTGGCGGCGATGCGCGCATTGACCTGGCCGGCGTGTCCGCCGCAGGCGCCGCAATCCAGTCCGGAGGCATAGGGGTTGTTATTGGTGGCGCTTCCGTGTCCACAGAAGAGCACCAGGCGGGCGAAGCCGGAGGTCAGCCCTAGGTTGCGGAGGGCGCTTTCCGCCAAATTGAGCTGGTCGGCTGAGGGAATGCCTGAGTCATGTGTATGGCCGGGGTTCTGAGAATGATTGTGTTGACAGGCGGATGTGAGTTGAGGTCGTGTCGCAGGCGCCTTGGATCGGGCGGAGTCTGTGCTCAAAGCAAGAGCGTCGCGGCCCAGCTTGAGGCCGAAAAAGAGCCCGGCGGTTTCCACGAAGGAGAAACAGGAGACGGCCGAGGTTTTGAAAGAGTTCCAGGAATAGTTCAGTTGCTTGTCAAACAGTTGTTTGCGCAGGGTCTTCTCCAAGGCCTTTTGTCCGCCGTTTTGCAAACCTTCCCGCACTTTGAAGGCGGGAGAAAGTAATACGGGGCATTGGGCGGAACCCCGTTCCTGACCAAGGAGAACATATTCGATTGCCATTCCGAAAAAACCCGCAAAGCCGGAAGTGAGGATGCCCGCGTTCCGGGCTTCCAAATGTCGGCGATAAATTTCCGAGCGGACATCGATGCAAAAAATGGCATGTAAGAAGGGCCGGGTTGCCGATGCCACTTTTACCTTGGCCTGGGAGCGCAAGGAAGTGGACAGGCGGCGTTGATAGCTTTTTTCCATGGCTATCTGGAGCAGGTAGCGTGGAAGTAATCCGAGGTCCGGTTGGAAATTTTGCATGGAAACCAGTTTCTCCTGCCAGAGCCGGTCAAAGTCCGGCGTGCTCTGGCCCAGTTTCCGTAAAGCCAGGTCGTAGGCCAACCGGACAGCCAGTAATTCCGCCAGCCCTTGATTTCCTTCACCGGGCATCAGGTTTTGTCTCACTTGGTATTGCACATAGGAGCTCCAACCCGAAATGCTGAGCAACTGACGGTGGAGAAAATCGACCTGCAGGCCGATTGGAATTTCCAGTGTCTCCAGAGCTTCCTGAATGGCCAGGCCGGGGTCTTGAGGCAGAGTCTGCATGATCCCGGCAAAGGTCTTCAGTCCGGACAGACCTGGATTGGCATCATGCCGGGCCGCTTCCCGCCAGGCAGTGTAGAAGGGTCGGTCGCGCCAGGGCATGCGCCATGAGGATTGGCCTTCATCAAAGTAGACGGAACACCATTTGGAAATTTCCTCTGTGACAAAGGGTGCCCATTGTGTGTTGTAATGCAGATCCAGACAGTCGGCCACCGTCAGGGTGCGCTCTGTTTTGTCCGTGCCCGATTCTGCAAGCAGTTCCTGGCGCAGGGAGTCGGCCGTGTAATCTCCCAGAAATTTACTCCACGGGTCAGGCAGAGTCATCCGTGCCAGCGAAACCGCTTCTTGAATATCCGGGCCACTAATGTCTCCGGCATCAAGCCGTTGCAGATAATAATTGTCCGGCATGAGGATGTCCCCATGCGCGGTGCGTCGGAGCAGGGCTGCAGCCTCAAGGAAGTGGAGATTGGAGAGGCCCAGGAAAGGATTGACGGCCACAAAATCTTTCAAAGGCCACAGGGGCGGGATACGCCGGCAAGCCTCGTCCACCGCCAAACGGGTGGAGGTATGGCATCCGGATGGTCTGGCTCCCAGGACAGTTGAATTTTCAATGGTGTCGTTCATGGATTTTCTTTCCTCGAAATGGTTGGAAGGGATGTGGGATGGAGCGGCCAGAATACAGCCACCATGCGGTTGGCCAGGGTGGTGAAGTAAAAACCGTTGCGGGCATGGACATAAAAAGCCTGACAAAGTGGGTGCTTGTACCAGACTGGCAGTTGTGTCTGGAAAATCAGCACGGCCAGGAAGAGAAGAAAGGGGAAGGCCGCCAATGCCCCCGCCATCCAATCCCAGCCGACTTTCTGGATCGGGAGCACGGGGGCGAGGAGGGACTCAAACAGGAAGTGAAGGCCAAAGCCGGCGAAGGAGACCAGGCTGGCCAGAACCAATCCTGCGGCCACGATGATCACTCCCCGTGAGTGGCTCCAGAGATTCCATAACATGTAGGCCTGGCTGAACCAAAACACCAGGCCGAGGAAAAAGGCCCCGGGGTTTTTCCACAAATCCAAGCCCATTATCCAGGCGCTGCCGAAGGTCAGCAGGGCTGTGGCGGTCAGTGTTCCGGCCAGGGCCAAGGGATGGGCCCGCGGGAGGCTGTCCGGCACCCAGGCGGAGCGGGAGAGCTGAAGGATGCTGCCTGAACTCAAAAAGGCGTGGGCCTTGTAGAGGGAGTGGGCCGTCAAATGCAGTATCGCAAGGCTGAAGGCTCCCAGGCCGCATTCCAGCATCATGAAACCCATCTGTGCCACCGTTGAAAAAGCCAGGGCCCGTTTGATGCTGGCGTGGGTCAGCATGGTCAGAGAGGCGAACAACGCGGTGAATCCACCCACGAGGGCCAGAACCATCATTGCCTCCGGACTCAGCACCACCACCGGGCTGAGGCGCACGATAAGGAATCCTCCGGCGTTGATGATTCCCGCATGCATGAGGGCGGACACCGGAGTTGGGGTCTCCATAGTATCAGGCAACCAACTGTGGAAAGGGAATTGGGCAGACTTCAAAATGGCGCAGGCCACGAGGAGCAAGCCGATGAGAGTGAAAACCCCGGCGCTTTCATCGGTGGCAAGGGAGGCCTTCTGAAACAATTCCTGGAAATCCAGGGTTTGAAATTTTTGGTAAATCAGCAGGATGGCGGCGAGAAGACAGATATCGCCCATACGGCTGAAAATGAATTTTTTCCGGGCGGCCAACAGTGCTCCCGGACGATCCGGATAAAAAACCAGCAAACGATGGAGGCAGAGGCTGACGGCTATCCACGCAGCGGCGAAGAGGAGAAGGTTGCCTGAGATGGCCAGAACCAACACGGATCCGGATGTGAGGCAGAGCCAGCGTGTGAGAAGTCCCTGTTTGGGGTCACCGGCCAGATAATTTTCTGAATAGCGGAGAATCACGGCGGCCAAAAGTGAAACCAGGAGCAGTAAGATGGCCGACAGAACGTCGTAGTAGATGCCCAGCCGGAACGGTCCTACTTCCAGGAAGGTGGCAATGATGGGGCCTCCCAGCGCCAGTGGCAGAATGGCCAGCAGGGAAGCTGCCAAAGAACCCAGTGCCAAGAGAGATCCCAGGCGGGCCGCCTTTTGCGGCTGGCGATCCAGCCAGGAGGATGGCAGCAGGGCGGTCAGGAGCAGTAAAAGCGGTGATGCCGCCGCCATGTATTTTCCTGTTTCGTTTATCCATTCAATCATGTGAAATTCCCTTGCTGTAAATACTTAAACAAAAAATAGATGATTTGATCCAATAGATGTTCTTTTCATTATCGTTCTCTTTTGTATATGTATAAATCATGTCTTTTCTTAATTATCACCACCTGCGCTATTTCCGGGCTGTGGCCAATGCCAACAACCTGACCCGCGCCGCCCGCGATCTGAACATCTCGCAATCCGCCCTGAGCATACAGTTGCGCAAACTTGAGGAAAGCCTGGGACAGAAACTTTTTGACCGCCAACATAAAAAGCTGGTTTTGACCGGAACCGGTCAACTGGTTCTTAGTTACGCGGAAACGATCTTCCGCAGTGGCGAGGAATTGATGGATACGCTTAGACACCAGACGGGTGGGCGGCGGCAGATTCTGAGGGTGGGATCGGTCGCCACCATGTCGCGTAATTTCCAGATCGAATTCCTTCGCCCTCTGCTTCGAAACCCGGAGGTGGGGTTGGTCATCCGTTCCGGGAGTTTGCGGGAACTGCTCGAACAGTTGGAAGCCCACACCCTGGATTTCGTGTTTTCCAATCTGCCGGTGCGGAGGGATGCCCGGACCCGCTGGCATTGCCATCTTTTGGATGAGCAACCGGTCAGCCTGGTGGGAAGAAAGATCAAAGGGGCCCGGCGTTTTAAATTTCCGGGCGATTTGAAAACCACTCCAGTTTTGTTGCCGAGTTTGGAAAGCAATATCCGCGCTGCCTTCGATCTCCTGATGGATCAGGCGGGGATACATCCTATTATTGCCGCCGAGGTTGACGATATGGCCATGTTGCGTCTTTTGGCCCGTGATTCCACCGCGCTGGCTCTCGTGCCGCGCGTGGTGGTCCGGGATGAATTGCGGGACGGTCTCCTGGTGGAGCGTTATCGCCTGCCTCTGATCAAAAAGAGCTTTTACGCCATCACTCCGGACCGGCATTTCCCGAACCTGCTGCTCCGCCAGCTTTTTGGGCAGCATGAAAAAAAGGATGTGTCTTCCTGAAACCATAGATGGTTAATGGCAGCGTGATGTCTTGGCAATAAATGGCTTATGACCAGCCCGGATTTTTTCTAAAGACGGCACCAAGAGCCAGGGTTCATATTTTTTCTGATTTTCTGCCAGTTTCTGGTCTGGTATTTAGTGAAATGCTAGTCCTTGATTTGAGCGGTTGTATCCCGTCTGTTTTCCCGGGATTGTTCAAGGTCGCGCAGTAAAATTTTCAGGGCCACGGTTGAAATATGGATTTCCCAAACTGATAGAAAGAGTGAAGCGATCATCAGCAGGAGGCTCAACCCGAAAAAGAGGGCGGCGCTGTCGCTGAATCCGGTGTAGATCAGAAACATGCTCAGAGTGCAGAAAAGGAGGCTGAACACCCCGCTGACCTGCATGCCCTGGATCAGGCCGATGCGAAGACGAAGATTCCGGATCTGGGCCAGAACATCTGCCTCGTGGTTCTTTTGATAGTCGGCATAGAGGGAGCGGACGAGGTTGGCCAGGCTGAGAAAACGGTTGGTGTAGGCCAATAGAAGAAGGCTGATAGCAGGGAAAAGCAGGGAAGGAGTGCTCAAGGGTATGTCCATGGGGAATATTTAGCCCAATCCGGATGATTGTTCTATTTCCTTTTTTGAAGAAGCCGTGTCTGATGTGAAATCCTGATTGTATGATGGCTTCTGTTTTAACTGCCTTCTTTTTTGCTCTCTCGGCGGTCACGGGCTCGCGTGCCGCCCGCTTGGTCGGGCCGGTCAATGCAAACTTCATCAGATTGTCCATTGCCACACTGATCCTGACGGTTTTTGCCCTGACTGCAGGGAAGGGTTTGGCGGGTCCTGGCCTGCCTGTTTTTTTGATGAGCGGCTTGATTGGATTCGGACTGGGGGACATTGCCCTTTTTCATGCTTATGAAAGACTGGGGGCAAGACGTACGATTTTGTTGGCTCAATGCGGGGCAGTGCCTTTCGCGATTTTGACGGAGCTGGTTTGGCTGGGAACCGTCATTACATGGCACCAGTTGCTTTGGATTGCGCTGATTCTGGGAGGTATTTGTCTGGCAGTTCTGCCCCGGAAAGAAAGCCCGGTGGCCGGGGATGTTTTGTGGAAAGGAGCTGGGTTCGGGATTCTTGCCGCTTTGGGCCAGGCCTGGGGTGCCGTGCTGAGCCGTAAAGCCGTGGCCATGAATGATGCCGTTGGTCTGAGTCTTGATGGCTGGACGAGTAGTTTTCAACGTATTCTGGCGGGACTGGTCGTTGCTGCTCTCTTTTTTGCCTGGTTCCACTGGAAAAAACGTTCGCGCACAAAACCGGTTCTGGCCAGCCTTGGCTCCTGTAACCGTTTACGTGCTGCTTTGCTATGTTTGGCCAATGCCCTGGCCGGGCCCGTGTTGGGCGTAGGATTCTATCAATGGGCCTTATCCGAAACGGCCAGTGGTATAGTTTTGGCTGTTGTGGCCACGACCCCGGTTGTCACCCTTCCCTTGGTCTGGGTTCTGGGCGAAGATAAGCCTGAAGCCTTCCCGATCATTGGTTCGCTTCTGGCCGTTGGGGGTGTTGTTGGACTTTTGTTGCTTTGATTGGCTAAAGGTTTGCCTTGGGATGATGCACTCCGCTCTTGCGATATGCGGGAGAAGCAGGCAGAAGGGGGTGTGTCTTTGTTTGCCTACCGTGAAGAACAACTGAGTCCTGAGCTTCAATTACTCAAGGGGATCCCCCTTTTTTCCAGCCTCAAAACGCGAGAGCTCAAAATCCTGGAATCCATTCTCCATGAACGCACTTACGTCGAAGATGAAGTGATTTTTGAGGAGGGGGATGAAGGACTGGGCATGTATATCGTTCTTGAAGGGAAAATCCGCATTTCCCGCAAGGCCATGATTGGAAGCAAGGAAGTGACCCGTCTTGGGCCCGGTCATTTTTTCGGTGAGTTGTCCCTTTTGGATGGGGGGCCCCGCTCGGCCACGGCTGTGGCCTCGGAATCAGCCCGGCTTTTCGGGTTTTTTCGTCCGGAATTTCTAGAGATCCTGGAAAAGTATGACCGGATCGGGGCCAAGATCAGTTTTCAACTGGCGCGCCTTTCCGCTCAACGCCTGCGCCAGTCGCTCGACGGCACCCAGGTGAGTTCGTGCCTTTGATATGAGTCTTAAGGGTGTTAAAGCGCGGGGTTCTGGACTGGATCAGCCTTTGGTTTGGCTGGGGGTCATAGCCGGAACCCTTCTTGCGGTTTTTCTTTGTGATTGGATGTGGTGGATTTCCATTCCGCTGGTGGTCTCGGTGGTGCTCTACTACATTGCCCTGCCGATGATCGAGTTCATGGAAAGGAAGGGCCTGGATCATGACAAGGCCCTCTGGATCTTCATCCTTCTTTTGACCGCTCTTTTGTTTTTTTTGGTGCCGGCGCTGCTTTCCTGGATCACCGCGCAGGTCTATCTGGTGCAGGATAAACTGCCGGAAATCCTGGGACGGATCAGCAAGGCGGTCGCGATGGGATTGGCAGCTTTGGAAAGCCGGTTTCCCTGGTTGCAGGATGCCGAGATGGGGGCCAAAATGAACACGAAAATCCTTTTGCTCAAAGAACGTTTTATCGAGGAATCGTTGCCCAATGTAGCGGTTTACGCCCTTCACTGGGTTCCCTGCATGCTTCTTGTCCCATACCTGACCTTTTTCTTTCTGAAAGATGCCCATCTGTTTAAAAAACTTCTGATGCGGGGCATACCTAACGCGTTTTTTGAAAAAGTTCTTCTGCTTTTTCACCGGATCGATGGACAGATCAAAAAGTATTTCCGCGGCCTGATGGCCATGACTTTTCTCGATACCGTGACGCTTTCAGCAGGCTTGTGGATACTGGGGTTGAAATTCGGGGTTTTCGGTTTTTTCCCGTCCATCTTTCTGGCTTTGATGTGTGCCGTATTGTCGTGGATTCCTTTTATTGGTTCCATCATCGGTTGCCTGATCATTGTCCTGGTCTGCGTGGTGCAGTCGGCCGATCCAGGATGGCTGGTTTTCTGGGCCTTGGTGCTTTTTGGTAGCGTCAGGCTTCTGGATGACTTTATCTATACCCCTTTGACCATTGGGCGTTCACTGAGTGTGCATCCGTTGATCACGGTGTTGATGATATTTGCGGGGGGATTTGTCGGTGGTGTCACCGGGCTATTGCTGGTTATGCCATTGCTGGGGGTGGCGAAGGTTCTGGGGGAAATTTTTGGTCAGGTCTGGTTCGATGCCCGGCTGAGGGCCCGCTTCCATCTTTCCAAACAGTTGCGACTGCGTGCCGCCCGCGAAGGCCTCTTTTCCTGAAAGCCTGTTCTGGGGAAGGTTCCAAACAACCCAATCGCTCTAATTGCAGCTTAAGGGGACGGGGTGATCTTTTAACCGCCACGCTTGCTTCCGTGACTCATTTCTGTTAAAAATTTTCTTATGAGCGAAACAACAGTTACAAAAGAAAAATTGGTCGATGATGTGAAAGAAGTGATTGCCGACGCGGAAGCGCTTGTCCGTGCGACTGCGGATGATCTTTCCGTTAAGGCCAAGGAAGCCAGGGCCAAGCTTTCCGTGAAATTGGAAAAAGCCAAAATTCAGTTGAAGGATCTGGAATCCGTGGCCAAGGAAAAAGCCATTGAAGGTGCCAAGGAAACCGACCGCGTTATCCGCGACCATCCCTATGAATCCATCGGCGTGGCTTTCGGAATCGGTCTCTTGATCGGCATCCTCGTCAACCGCAAATAAAATGCTTTTCTCCGGTAAATCGAGTGAGGGCGGGCTCCTCGGCCTGCTTCGCAAGCTGGCTTTGCAGTTGGTCAGCCTTCTGGAAACACGGGCGGAACTGGTCGTGGTTGAATTCCGTGAGGAAAAAATCCGTCTGGTCAAGCTCCTCATCTGGAGTTCTTCCGCTCTTTTTCTCACGGCCATCGGGTTGATCATGTTGACCATGACCATCCTTTTCGCCGTTTGGGACAATCCTGAATACCGTTTGTATGCCCTGGCCTTTTTCACCCTGGCTTATCTGGGTGGTGCAGCCTTTGGTTTTTACAAGATGAAGAGTCTTCTGTTGGAAGGGGAACTTCCTTTTGCCGAGACCATCAATCAGTTGAAAAAAGACAGGTCGACGCTTCAGACGAAGGACTAAGTGATGAATTCTGCACTGACGTTAGAGGAGCAGAAAGCCCGTCTTGTCGCGCGTTGTGATGCCGAAAGGGCAATAGTGGCGGCGAGCTGTGACCATTTGCAGCAATCCATGACCTGGTGGGAGATGGGATACAGTGTCGCCTCAGTCTTAGCTCCCAAGGTCAAATTTCTACTGCCTGTTCTGGCTGTGGCGGTAGGAGGCAGTCTGGGTTCTTTCGGGAAGGTCGGTCCTGTTGTGGCTAAAGCGGTAACAGCCTGGCAGGTTTTCCAAAAAGCGCGTTCGGTTTATCAGACACTGGGTCTGGGCTCTTTTTTTGGCCGTAAACAGCCCGGATAGGGAAAGCGCGTTTCGGGCCATGGGATTTACTTCTTCATTTGCCAACCAGACCCGGGGTTAGTAGGATTTACCCTTTCATGAGTGCGTATCGAAAGCTTTGGGTGGTCAAGGTGGGCAGCGGTCTGTTGACCCATCAGAATGGTGGGGTGGACCGCCAGTTGATGGCTTCTCTGGCCAAACAAATTTCCCAAGTTCGAGAAAAAGGCAATGCCGTGGTGCTGGTTTCTTCCGGTGCCATCAGCGCAGGGATGTCAGCCCTGGATCTGGCCAAACGTCCAACCGAACGTAAAGCCCTGCAGGCCTGTGCCACGATCGGCCAGCCCCGCCTGATGGCTGCTTGGAATGATGTTTTCAAAAAGCACGGGCTCTGTGCCGCCCAGATTCTATTGACCTCTTGGGATCTGGACAGCCGGAAACTTTATGACAATACCCGGGCAACCCTGAAACATCTCCTCTCCCTGGGCAACTGCATTCCGATTTTCAATGAGAACGACGCCTTGTCTTTTGAAGAGCTGGAGATGCTCAACCGTTTCGGGGACAACGACAAACTTTCCGCCCAGGTATCCATTCTGGTTCAGGCGACACAACTGGTGATTTTATCAAGCATAGACGGCCTGCGTACACGTCCGGATGGAACAGGTGAATTGATCCATTTGGTGCGTGAAATCGATTCCACGGTCATGAGTTACGCCGGAACGACCCAGAGCCAACGCTCGGTTGGAGGCATGATATCCAAGCTGGAGACGGCGAAACTGATGATGAGCCAGGGGATACCCATGGCTATCGGTGACGGGCGCGCGAAAAATATTCTTCTCAGGATGTTGAACAAAGAGCGTGTCGGCACCCATTTTCTAGGGAAAAAGGGCAGGTCATGAGTGAATTGTCAGTTCAGATCGAGGAACTTTGCCGGAAAGCAAAAAAAGCTTCCCGCCAACTGGCCATTGCCACGACAGAACGCAAGAATGAACTGCTGGGGAACATTGCGGAGGCACTGGACGAGGGCCGCGCCCGCATTGCGGAAGCCAATGAAAAAGATGTGAAGAAAGGCCGCGAGGACGGTCTTACCTCCGCGATGCTGGACAGGCTGGAATTGAATGCAAAGCGCATTGACGGCATGATCCAGGCGGTTCACGAGGTCATTGCCTTGAATGATCCCGTTAAAGAAGTGATCAAACGGTGGACATTGCCCAACGGCCTGGAGATGGAGAAAATCCGGGTGCCCATCGGCCTGATCGGAATTATTTTTGAGTCACGACCCAACGTGACGGTGGACGCCTCCGTGCTTTGTTTGAAAACCGGAAACGGAACGATTTTGCGCGGAGGCAAGGAGGCGATTGAATCCAACCGGGTGCTGGCTGAATTGATGCAGGAGGCTTCGGAGAAAACGGGCTTTCTGCGTGAGACCATCGTCCTGATTCCCACGACTGATCGTGAAGCGATTCCTTTGCTTTGCGGGATGGATAAGTATATCGACCTGATGATTCCCCGCGGCGGCCATGGATTGATTGAGACCGTGGTGAAAAATGCCCGCATGCCTGTGATCAAACATTATCACGGGGTTTGTCATCTTTATGTGCATGAGGCGGGGGATTTCGACATGGCGGAAAGCATTCTGATCAATGCCAAATGCCAGCGTCCCGGCGTTTGCAATGCCGTCGAAACCCTGTTGGTGGATGAGTCAATTGCGGGCCGCTTTCTTCCCCGTGTGGCCCGGGCACTGCGCGACGAGCACAAGGTGTTGCTTTTGGGAGATGCCGCGACGTCCTTAGCTTTGGGAGAGACGTTGAAGGAGCCGGAAAACTGGTCAACCGAGTATCTGGATTTGATTCTGGCGGTGCGTGTGGTCAAGGGGTTGGATGAGGCTATCCGACACTTGGAAGATTTTGGTTCCCATCATTCCGATACCATCGTGACGGCGGACAAGGAAGCCGGGGAACGGTTTCTGAACGAGGTGGATTCCGCAACTGTTTACTGGAATGCGTCGACTCGTTTTACCGATGGGAATCAGTTCGGATTCGGGGCTGAGATCGGCATCAGCACGGATAAAATCCATGCCCGTGGTCCCATGGCTCTGGAAGAGTTGACCAGTTATAAATATATCGCCAGGGGTTCCGGGCAGATCAGACAGTAAAAAAAATTCGCCCGCAAATACGCGTAAACCAGCCAGAATCCAAGAATACAGAGAGTTATTAATCCTTCATTCCTCGCCTTTTCGCGTGTTTCGCGGGCTGACCTCTTAAAAATCTTTTTTGACAAAATCCCTGATTGGCTTAACTTTTAAGAACTTCTTATCAAGAGCAGCAGAGGGACTGGCCCTATGAAGCTGCGGCAACCGGCTCCGATTTTTATTGGGGCGTCAGGTGCCAAACCCAGCCTGCAAATTGCGGGAAAGGATGAGGGGTGTCGGAGCTTCAACAGCTTATCGATTCCTCCCCTGACTTTCCTCTGCGCTGCTCTGAGCGGAAGAACATGGAACAGTTATGTCAGAGCCCTATTTTAGCAGTTTAAAATGTCGTGAATGCGGCCGCCTCTATCCCAAAAAGGCCGTGCATGTCTGCGAATTCGACTTCGGTCCCCTCGAGGCCGATTACGATTATGATCGGATCAAGGCCGCCCTGAGCCGTCAGGTAATTGAAAGCCGTCCCAAGTCCATGTGGCGTTATCGGGAGCTTCTTCCTATCGACGGGGAACCGACCGTCGGTTTGCAGGTAGGCTTTACCCCTCTGGTGAAAGCGGATCGTCTGGCCAAGGTTCTGGGAGTCAAAGAAATCTACGTCAAGAATGACACCGTTAATTACCCGACCTTGAGCTTCAAGGACCGTGTGGTTTCCGTTGCTTTGTCGCGTGCCATCGAGTTGGGGCTGAAGACCGTGGCCTGCGCATCGACCGGTAATCTGGCCAACTCGGTGGCCGCCAATGCCGCTGCGGCCGGATTGGATAGTTACGTCCTGATTCCTGCGGATCTGGAGCAGAGCAAGGTTCTCAACAGCCTGGTTTACGGAACGAAAGTGATCGGAATCCATGGTGCTTATGACCAGGTCAACCGTCTGTGTTCGGAAATCGCCGGCAAATACGGATGGGGTTTCGTCAACGTGAACCTGCGCCCTTATTACGCTGAAGGATCCAAGAGCATGGGCTTTGAGATCATGGAGCAACTCGGCTGGAAAATCCCCGCCCATACCGTCATCCCGATGGCGAGCGGATCCCTCCTGACCAAGATCTACAAGGCCTACCAGGAATTTGTCAAAATCGGGCTCGTGCCTGAATCGAAATTTTCGGTCCACGGCGCGCAAGCCACTGGTTGCAACCCTATCAGTGCCGCCCAGAAATCGGGCACGGATCTGATTCGGCCTGTCCCGAAACCCAATACCATTGCCAAGTCGCTGGCCATTGGAACGCCTGCCGACGGCTATTATGCGGTGAGGGCCATGGAACAAACCGGGGGCAGTGCAGAAGACGTCTCGGACGAGGAAATTATTGCAGGAATCAAGCTGCTGGCTGAGATGACCGGTATTTTTGCCGAAACCGCTGGCGGCGTGACTGTCGCCTGTGCCAGGAAGCTGATAGATTCCGGAAAAATTCCACGGGATGAACCCATTGTTCTCTGCATCACAGGACACGGATTGAAGACGGCTGAAGCCGTGGCCGATCACATTGGTAAACCCAGGCTGATCAAGCCAAGTCTTCGTGAATTCGACAGTCTGATTGAGGCTGAACTGGCTGAAGCAGCCCATTAAACAGGATCTATATTTATGGCAATTGAAGTAATTATTCCCACGCCCCTCAGAGGCATGACCAACAATCTCGACACCGTGAACGCGGAGGGCGCCACGATCATCGAAGTGATTGACAACCTGAATGTCCAATTCCCGGGTATCAAGGAAAGGCTGGCCGATGACCAGGGCAACCTGCGCCGCTTCGTTAACATCTATGTCAATGGTGAGGATGTCCGTTTTCTTCAGGACAAATTGACGGCAGTTAAAGACGGGGATGAAATCAGCATCGTTCCCGCAATAGCTGGCGGTTGAAGAGATTTCTGCTTAACTATTCTTTATGGCTCAGTTCAAAGGCAGATATTGGCTCAATTTTGATGCCTCGCGTTCGACCCAACCGCTCATCTACCAGATGGGAAAAAAGTTCGACCTGATGTTCAACATCCGCCAGGCCACGGTCGGCGAGGATTTTGGCATCATGGCTGTGGAGCTGGAAGGCGAACGCGATACGGTCAAAGCCGCCATCGCCTGGCTGGAAGAGCAGGGCGTCAAAGTTGAGCCGGTCGAGATCAATACGATCGAGGGCTAATTTTGTCGCGCAAAGCCGCTAAGGCGCTAAGTTTTTTTTCGATGAAAACCGAAAATGAAATCGCGCACATTATTGTTGATAGTTGTTTCAAAATCCACACCAAATTAGGGCCGGGACTCTTGGAGTCCGCCTATGAGGAAGTAGTTGCCTATGAATTAAATAGGCGGGGGTTGCAATTTAAACGTCAATTCCCCATTGGTCTACACTATGAAGAGTTGGTGGTTCTGGAAGCTTTCAGAGCTGATCTTATCGTGGAGGATAAAGTCATCCTTGAACTGAAATCTGTTGAAAACATTCAATCGGTTCACAGTAAACAGGTTCTGACCTATCTCAAGCTAACGGGATTCAAATTGGGTTTGCTCATCAACTTTGGCGCTCCCTTGATTAAAAACGGAATCACCCGCCTGGTGAACAAGCTTTGACTTTGCGCCTTGGCGTCTTGGCGCGAGATATTCTTCACAAAATCAACATGGCATCGCCGTAGCTGAAGAAACGATAGTCATTTTCGATCGCACTTTGGTAGGCCTTGCGCTGTAGCTCCACCCCGGTCATCGCAGCCACCAGCATCACCAGGGTGGAGCCGGGGAGATGGAAATTCGTGATCAGGGCATCGGTGCGTTTGAAGCGATAGGGTGGTCGGATGAAGATGTCGGTTTTATTCGCTCCCGGTTTTAGTTTGGGATTGGATTCCAGGACGCGGGCTGTGGTGGTGCCCACGGCCACCACCCGTTTGGCCAGTTTGACTTTTTCGTTCAGGCCTGCCGGGACTTCATAGGACTCCGTATGCATGGGATGATCCTCGATATTTTCCACTTTCACCGGACGAAAGGTTCCCAGTCCCACGTTCAGGGTGATGAAATCATGTTGAAACTTTTGTAGCAGTTCCGCTGTGAAATGAAGCCCTGCCGTGGGAGCTGCCACGGAGCCTGCATGCTTTGCATAGACGGTTTGGTAGAGCTGGTCATCTTCCGGGATGTATTCCGGTTCATTCCGCTCTGTCCGGGCTTTCTGGATATAGGGAGGCAGCGGCAATTGGCCGTAATCCTCCAGTTTAAAATCCCCCAACAGCCGTATAATCCTAGTTCCATCTTCCAGGGATTTGAGGACTTCTACTTTGGCCGGGGTATCCTTTTTTATCATTTCGTGGGAAGCCTGCCCTGAGCCCGGTTCTTCAAGACGTTCAGAGGCTGCCTTGAGATTTTTAAAGGGATGGGGGATGTGACTGGCTGGCACGAGTTCCAGAATGGTGCCGCCTTTGAGCCGTTTTCCTGGTTTCCCGATGGCCACCCAGTTCCGGGGGGAGGTTTCTTCGATCAGCAGGATTTCTGTTTTCCCTTCATCGGCATGGAGCCGGGCCGGTAGTACTTTGGTGTTGTTCAGGATCAACAGATCATCAGGTTGCAGCCAGCGCGGGAGTTCATGGAAATAGGAATGTTCGATACTTCCAGAAGCCCGGTTAATGACCATCAGGCGGGACTGATCACGTGGTGTAACCGGGTGGGTGGCGATGCGGCCTGGGGGCAGATCAAATAGAAAGTCGGATAATTTCACAGGAATGAAGGCTATAGAAGGTAGGTTTGGAAATGAAGAGGAATCTAAAAAGCCGGGATGCGGGACATTCCTTTTTAGGTCGCGTGGACGACTTCTGTGGTGTTTTCAGGCTCTCTTGACCGGATTTTTTCCAGAAAGCCGTTTCCGGCCAATTTCCCCGTTGACAATGAAAGTAATCAGAACTAATTTTGTTTAAGCATATGAAACACATCAAACGTACACGCGGTTTTACCCTTATTGAGCTACTTGTTGTTATTACAATTATCGGCCTTCTTGCCGGGTTGGCTGTTCCTGCCATTGCAAAGGCTCTCGACAGCGCCAAACAAACCGCCGACGTGGCGAATGCCCGTCAATTGGGGATCGTTCTTTTCAGTATCGCCAACGATGAGGGTGGTGTTTATCCGCTTGGACCCCGTGATGCGACGAGCGGCCTAAGACCTACAACAGCGGTTGCTACTTCCACCCTGCTTTTCAATGGATTGTTGGCAGACAGAGATTTGAGTGAACCCAAAATTTTGGCTACGAATGGAAAAATTCCATACAAGGGATCCTTGGCCACACCTACCTTGGCTGCAGCAAACGTAGGCTGGGACATTACTGTTCCGTTGACCACTTCCAGTGAGGCTGGCGTCCCTCTTCTGGCCTCAACTGGTCCATTTACTAACACGAGCGGTTTTTCAGCGGTCACTATTCCTGATGTTTCGCCGAGTATTACGAATGTTTGGGGTAACAAAGGTGTGGTAATTTACACTGTGGGAAATTCTGCTTCCTTTGTGAAGGGCAGAAGCGGCGGTAGAATTGATAGAATCATGGAAACAGTTCCTACCGGTCTTACATTGGCCCGTCCCTAATAGATTCTCGTAAAATCAAAAAAACCGCCTTCTAACGGAAGGCGGTTTTTTTGTGTTTGAAGACAAGTGTTTAATGGGATAACGAGGGCTTTGGCCGGGAGACAGTTCAAAGTAAGCCAGTCATCTTCAGGACTATAAAAAGTCCTACAGCCAGAATGCTAACCCCAACGGCAATCCCGATGATCATCATCATCTTCTTATCGTCGGTGGCATCGTTCTGCGTGACTTGGATATGCTAGGGCTGGGGGATGGAACTTTCATCGGCCAGCATTCTCTTGGCATCTTCCCACTGCGCGACCATTTCTGAGTAGGGATAAAAAAGATCCCCCCGACATCGCGCCATTAGCCAAGATACTTTTACTGATGGCGATCCTCATCAGAGTTATTGCAGCTTAATTTGAGCCGAGCCTTATTTAGGGATTGTCGAGAATTGTGTATAGATTGAGTTTATTCTAAGTAAGGAGAGAAAAATTCCTCGGTATTTGTTATTTATTCGTTAATTGTCGTAAGGTCTTATTTAGGATAAACTTCTGCCTTGTCGGAAAAGCTCACACGTTCTCAAATTTCAGAGGCCTTTCTGGAACTCAACAGCCACCTCGAAGCCGCTGGTGCCATGGGGGAGATCAACCTGTTTGGAGGAACCGCGATGATGTTGGTTTTTGACGCACGAGACAGCACACGAGATGTGGATGCAGTTTTTGTACCGAAAAAAGTCATTCAGGAGGCCATCATTAAAACAGCACTGAAGCTGAATTTGCCAGCAAACTGGATAAACGACGGTGTGAAAGTTTTTTTGTCCGAATCCGCCATTATGGGGTTGCTGCCTTTTCCTGAATTCTCCCATTTGCGTTTGCTGGCTCCGAGTCCGGAGTATCTGCTGGCGATGAAGTGCATGGCGGCCCGTGTGTCTGATTACGAAACAGGTGGGGACCGACATGATGTACTTTTTCTTCTGAAGCATTTGGGCATACGTGACGGAGCCGAGGTTCTTAAAATCGTGGAACACTATTACGGATCGCAGCCGATTCATGTGAAAACCAGATATTTCATTGAGGAAGTGATGGAAGATTTAAAGAAAGGAGACAGCCCATGAATTGTCTGAAACAAGTGGCGGAAACCTCCGATTCGAGCGAAGCATCGTATGCCCTGCGCAATTTTCTGGATGCCTTTTATGCGGAGCCTCTCGCGGAAGCCATTGCGGAAGAGCCTCGCTGGACGTCCGCAGTTTTCCAAGACGGAGGGCGGATGGATGCCTATTTGGCTGCAGTAGCAGAACATTTGGCGCGCCGTTACCACCTGCCTCTTCCCTCATGGACAATTGACAAGCGACGTTCGCTGGAGAAACCTTACTTCGGTGCCAGAACATTCAAACTACAGCGCCTCTTGCTGGCCGACAGTCCGGCAGCCTTTCGTTCACGAAATTTGTTTGTCAGCGCAGATGCTTTGGCCCGGGCCTGAGACTTGAGCGCAATAAAGTAGCTACCCCTTTTTGGCTTTGAAGGGCGATTTATAAATTAGAGAAACCCAGTCATCTTCAGGACTATAAAAAGTCCTACAGCCAGAATGCTAACCCCAACGGCAATCCCGATGATCATCATCATCTTCTTGTCGTCGGTGGCATCGTTCTGCATCACTTGAATGTTTTCCTGCTTTGAAATCGAGCTTTTCTCCGAGAGCCTTCTCTTTGCATCTTCCAGTTGTTCGACCAGTTCCCCGTAGGATTGAAAACGGTTCTCAGGATAACGGGCCATTGCTTTTTGGATGGCGTAAACCGTTTGATCCGAAACGTAAGGTGCGTAGGTTTTCAGAGGAAGGGGGCTTGAGGTCAGATGTTTGGCCGCAACCAACTCCGCCGTATTGGCATCAAAAGGTGGGCGGCCGGCGATCGCGTGGTAAAGAGAGACGCCGAGTGAATACATGTCGCTACGGAAATCTTCCGGTTTGTATTCCAGTCTTTCGGGGGAGACGTAATAGGGAGTTCCCCAGATTTCACCGCCGGTTTGTTCGGCGGTTTCACGGGTAACAGCCAAGCCAAAATCCACCACCTTGGGAGTCCGGTCCTGGCCGAAAAGGATGTTGCCGGGTTTGATGTCGCGATGGATCAGGTTGCCCCGCTGCAGGGCGAAGTTGAGACCGTTGGCCACGGCTATGCCGACATCGAGAACCTCGACTTCCGATAGTTTTTTCTTGCTGAGAATATCGTCATCCAAGGTGAGGTGGCCGATGTATTCCATGACCAGGTAATACTGGCCCTCGTGCTCCCCGAAGGCGTAGACATGGACGATATTGGGGTGTGTCAGGGATGCCGTGATTTCGACTTCCTTAAGAAAATTGGCGATGTATTTCCTGTCTTCGGATAATTCACGTTTCAGAACTTTGATCGCCACGACACGATCCAGATTCATGTCGGTGGCCTGGTAGACAGAGCCCATTCCACCTTCGCCAACCATTTTATCAAGACGGTAATGGTCGAACATGCGCCAAGTGGCAAAGGTATGGTTGCAGGCGGGACAGATGATGGAAGTGCCTACGGGCAAATCCGTGGTATCAATGGCCTGGGTGCAAGAGGGGCAACCCAGCGTGTTGGAATAGGGTTCGTTCAAAATCGGTGAAATTGTTAAAAGTGACTATTACCATCTTTAATCGACACAAGCAGTGCAACGCAAGTCAAATAGAGTCTACAATAAGCAGGGTGTCAGTTTGCCTGCTTGTAGCCGGGCTTTCCTGAGCTCGGCTCTTGATCCATTCTTCCGGAGCCCGGAGGCCACGGCTATAACTTCTGATTTAAGCAAACGGCACTATTATATCACAACAAAAGGTCTGTCTGCGATTTCAACAATCGTCCCAGGCACGACGTATTGTCTGGCGAGCGTAGCTATAACAAAGCTTCCTCCCTTGGCGGGAGAAAGAGCACAGCTTGTGGCTGTTCCGATGATTTTACCTCCGCTGACACAGGGGCAGGGAAGACCGGGTTCAACAGATTCATTGGCATGCAGAAGGCAGAGTTGCTTGTTCACACGGCCGATACTTTTGATACGGGCGATCACTTCCTGGCCGATGTAACATCCTTTGTTATAACTCAGGCCTCCCAGCCGTTCAAAAGGCATTTCCGGGGCCAGGTGGGATGAGTCCATGTCCACACCCCAGCGGGGAACAGCGTTTTCAATGCGGAGGCATTCCCAGACCGAAGTTCCTGCGCAGGCTGGGGTGTGGCTGTATCCTGCAGGGATCCAAAGATCCAGGCCGGGTTGACCGAAACGGTTGGAGGGAAACCCAAGCAATTCCGGGATGGATTGAAGTTCCAAAGGAACAGCTTCTGTTCCGAGGAGATGATAAAGTTTCCAATCTGCGCTGACATCGCTCAACTCCGCGTCGTCTGCGATCAAGTATTTGGAAAGTCGCTTGAAGAGGGATTCGGCGATGTCCGAATTTGTATCCACGAGTAGATAGTCATTGGTTGCCGAGATGCGAAGGTCTCCTTCCAACTTGCCCTTGATGTTTGTGATGGCGCCCCAAGTGCTTTTACCTGGTGAGAGGCGTGTGACATCGCAGGTGCTCTGGCCATTGAGGTAGCGGATCCGGTCGGATCCGGTCAGTTTCCATTTGGCTTGCCCGGACAGATCGGCTGCCAGAAGGCCTTGTTTGGCTTGGTAATACTCATCTTGGTTCACGGAACTGATTTTAACCACGAATGGACACTAATAAACACTAATGTATTGGAAATAAAGAAGGGGAATTCAAACTACCACTAAAATGCGTGTCCATATGGTCCATTCGTGGTTAAAATCTGTTGTCTCTATGGATTTTATGACCGATCAGGATGACTTTTTCATGGAACAGGCCCTGCGCCAGGCACGCAAGGCCTATGAGGCGGAAGAGGTGCCGATCGGAGCGGTGATTGTTCATGACGGACACATCATTGCCCGTTCGCACAATCAGGTGGAAATGCTGCACGACGGCACGGCCCACGCTGAAATGATTGCATTGACCCAGGCCCAGGAGGCCATGGGGGATCGGCGATTGAATGAGTGTACGATTTATGTGACCAAGGAACCCTGTCCCATGTGCGCGGGGGCACTGGTATTGTGCCGGATGGGGCGGGTGGTCTACGGAGTAAGCGATCCGAAATATGGTGCGGCAGGCGGGGCTATGAATCTACTGCAACTGGAGGGGTGGAATCATAGCTGTCAGATTTCGACCGGTGTTCAAAAAGAACGTTCCTTGGAGCTGCTGCAATCCTTTTTTCAAAAGCAAAGGGAGAAGGCCAAAGACAGAAATATCGGGGAAAATTAACGCAAAGACGCAAAGACGCGAAGGTGCAAAGAGAAGAGATTTTGGTGGTTTAAATTTTCAGCATGCGGCGATTGGCACAGCTGAAAAATATTTCGGAATTTTCCAAAAACTTGCGCCTTAAACTCTGGGCGTCCCGCTCCGTGCGGGATTGCGTTACTCTGTTTTCTACTCCTTGAACATCCCGTAAGCGCGGTAACGGTCGTATCGTTTTTCCAGAAGCTGGGAGGCTGAAAGTTTTTGCAGAGTTGCCAGTGTTTTCAGAAGTGCTTTTTTGACTGCGTCGGCAGTTTGGTCCCAGTCGTGGTGCGCTCCGCCCTGGGGTTCCGGCAAAATCTCGTCCACCAGCTTGGTTTCCTTGAGATCCGGGGCAGACATCTTCAGCGCTGCCGCCGCCTGCGGGGCGAAGGCGCGATCTTTCCAGAGAACGGCGGCGCAACCTTCCGGAGAGATGACCGAGTAGTAGGCGTTTTCCAGAATCAGAACACGGTCGGCCACTCCGATACCGAGGGCTCCGCCGCTGCCGCCTTCGCCGATGACCACGGCGATGATGGGAACTTCAAGATTGAACATTTCGCGGATGTTGACGGCAATGGCTTCGGCAATCTGGCGCTCTTCCGCAGCCACACCGGGATAAGCGCCGGGGGTATCGATGAAGGCGATGATCGGGAGCTGGAACTTGTGGGCCATGCGCATAAGGCGCAGTGCTTTGCGATAACCTTCGGGATGGGCGCAGCCGAAGTTACGCATGAGATTTTCTTTCGTGTTCCGGCCTTTTTGGTGGCCGAGAATCATGACAGGCTGGCCGTCGAGCGAGGCCAGACCACCAATCAGGGCTTTATCGTTGCCATAGGCGCGGTCACCCTGGAGTTCAATAAAGTCGGTAAAAAGACGTGCAATGTAGTCGAGAGTGTAGGGACGTTGGGTGTGGCGGACGATTTGAACTCTTTGCCAGGGTGTAAGGTTCTGGTAGATATCCTGGCGGGTTTTTTCGATTTTCCGCGTCAGGTTCTCCACTTCCGTATCAAAGTCCATTTGGTGCTCATCGGAGTGGTCTTTCAATTCGGCCAGCATCTTTTCCAACTCGACGATGGGTTTTTCAAATTCGAGGGGGGCGAGAGGTTTCACAGAGCGTTCTTTGGTTTTGGAAGGAGCAGAGGCCACAGTTTGCACTTGTTCGATAATCGGGAGGAGGGGGGGCTCAGGCAAGAAAGAATTGCGGGAGGGATAAATTTCAACAGTATGGGGCAATGCGCCGTACGTTTATTGGACTGTTTTTATTTTTCGGGGCAATCGTTTTGTTGAGCGCCGTTTTAACCCCGTGGATCTATTGGGGTTGGGACACTCTTTTTCCAGGTGCAGACCCTTTCCGGCGTGTATTCAACCGTGTTTTGATGATCACAGCCCTTGTCCTGCTTTGGCCCTTGGCGCGTTTCTGGAGAATCAGAAGTTGGAAGGAAGTGGGTATCGGTGATTTCAGGGAAAAAGGGGGGGATCTTTGGCGTTGGTTTGGCTGGGGACTGCTCACGGTGTCCGGGCTCTTCGTGCTCCAGATCGTTTGTGGAGAGCGTGCGTGGAAGGGAACCTGGACAGCACTTCGGCTCCTCGAATTTTTTGCCAGTGCCTGGGGTGTGGGCATTTTGGAAGAGATACTTTTCCGGGGTCTTTTGTTCCTGGCCTTGTTTCAGTTGATACGGGAGCGGGCCTCCGCCGTTCTGAGGGTGGCCGTATGTACCTCACTCTTTTTTGCCACGACCCATTATCTGAAGGCGGTAAATCCTGAGGGGGATATCACCTGGCTCAGCGGCTGGATTTCCTGGGGGAACATGCTGATGGAATTGGGAGACGTTAGAATGTTGGCCTTGCGCTGGGTAAGTCTCCTGCTGGTTGGGCTGGTTCTCTGTGCCTTGGCTTACAAGAGACAGACTTTATGGGCCTGCATGGGCCTGCATGCGGGATGGGTTTTCGGATTGAAAGTCCTGAACCATGCGACGGAATGGAAGGGTGGTTCCGGCAACTGGTGGTTTCAGGCGGATATTCTTTCGGGTTTGTCAGCGGAGTTCATGCTGGGAGGAGTCCTGGCCTTTGTCTTATGGGGAATGAAAAGGGACGGGCGTTTGAAGGAATGAATATATGGGTCAAGAGTCTGCTTGATCTGGTGTTTCCCCAGGAAGCCCTGCCCGGGGATCTGCCCCGCACGGGAGAGCATTTCTGCCAGCGCTGTGGCGAGTCCTATGAAGGGGACATTGAGGGTATGTTCCGTTGCAGCAATTGCGCCGGGCGGACATGGTATATATCGCGGGCACGGGCTGCCTACAGGGCGGAGAAAAAGGTCAGAGAGATTCTCCATGAGTTTAAATATCAGAGGCAGTTTCATCATCTGCCCTGCCTGGCGGGCTGGCTACAGGAGGGTTTCGAGCGTTTTTATCAGCAGGAGCCGGAAGATCGCTGGGATGGATTGGTTCCAGTGCCTTTGTATCCTGTCAGAAGACGCGAGCGGGGCTTCAATCAGGCGGAAGAACTGGCGCGGATGCTTGGAAAAAGCACGGGATTGCCTGTGCTGGATGTGCTGACCCGCATCAAAAAAACCGAGACACAGGCCAGGTTGAGGCGCAGTGAACGTTTACGCAACCAGTTGAATGCGTTTGATTTAAAGAGTGGATTTGACCTCAGGGGCAAGAGGCTGCTAATTATAGATGATGTTTTCACAACTGGTGCCACCATCAATGCCTGCGCCCGGATACTTAAAAAGGCAGGGGCTGGCGATCTGGCTGCCCTGACTGTAGCTCGAGGTTAATCAACTACTATGGCTGTTTTCCCCAAACCCCAAAATCTAGGTAAAACCCCTAGCCGCACCAAAAAGAAGGAGATGCCGGAAGGTTTATGGACTAAATGTCCGGCCTGTGGGGAGGTACTTTTTAACAAGGAGTTGGAAGAAAATCTGATGGTATGCTCGAAATGCAACCATCATATGACCATCAGCGCCTGGAACAGGCTCCTGAGTGTCTGTGACCCGGACAGTTTTCAGGAACTGGACGCTGATCTGGCCTCCGTTGATATTCTGAAATTTACAGGGGTGACGAGTTATCCCGATCGTCTGAAAAATTATCAAAAGAAAACAGGACTGACCGATGCGGTGACGTGCGGTTGGGGTGAAATTGAGGGAATCCGTGTATCGCTGGCGGCGATGGATTTCAATTTTCTGGGCGGCAGCATGGGATCCGTGGTCGGCGAAAAAATCACACGCGCCATTGAGCGGGGAGTGAAGGAAAAGCGTCCTGTGATTGTCTTTTCTGCTTCCGGAGGAGCCCGTATGTATGAGGGCATGTTTAGCCTGATGCAGATGGCCAAAACCAGTGGGGCACTGGCCCGTTTGGCGGAAAAAAGGCAGCCCTTCATTTCCGTTCTAACAAATCCGACCATGGCAGGTGTCATGGCCAGCTTTGCCACCCTTGGGGATATCATTCTGGCCGAACCCAAAGCCATGATCGGTTTTGCCGGAGCCCGGGTGATCAAGGAAACAACTCAGCAGGAATTGCCCAAAGGTTTCCAGACGGCGGAATTCTGCGTCGATCATGGTTTGATTGACCACATCGTGGGCCGGAAGGAAATGCGTCCCACCCTGGCCAGGTTTCTGCGTTACTTCGGCGCAAAATAAGGCGCGACCAATCCCGTGATCTACCAGGAATGTGTTGATTACCTGTTCGGTCTGCATCGTTTCGGCATTCGTCTTGGTTTGGAGACGATGCAAGGCCTTTGTGCCGGGCTGGGGAATCCCGAGCAGCGCCTGAAGTTCGTTCACATTGCCGGCACCAACGGAAAAGGTTCGACCGCCGCATTTCTGGAATCCGTGTTGCGTGAAGCGGGTTATCGCACGGGGCTTTACACCTCTCCGCATCTGATTGAAATGGGTGAGCGTATCCGCGTTTGTGGCGAAACCATATCCAAGGAAGACATAGTCCGCCTGACCCTTCACATACGCGGTGTGATCGACAGCCGTCCGGAATTGAAAGACACCACGTTCTTTGAATTTGTGACAGCCATGGCCCTTCTGTATTTCGGGGAAAAAAAGGTGGAGATTGTGGTCTGGGAAACGGGATTGGGGGGAAGGCTGGATGCCACCAACGTAGTGGATCCCGAGTGCTGTATCATCACTGGGATTGGGTATGACCATATGGAACACCTGGGCGATACCCTTGAAAAAATAGCCTCGGAAAAAGCAGGTATAATCAAGAAGGGAAGGCCGGTTGTGATGAAGGGCTATCATCCGGATTCAACATCGGACATTCATGCGGCTGACAAGGTGTTGCATGCCCGTGCGGCCGAACGTGGTTCTGAAGTTGTTGTTGTAGATACGGGAAGAACCCTGTTGATGGAAAAGGAACTGCCCTCCGGCAGGTTCAGTTTTTATGACGAAGGACAGAAATGGATTTTGGGATTAAAGGGAGACTACCAATGTAAAAATGCACTGCTGGCATTAAAGACCTGTGAAGTGTTGCAACAACGGGGATGGCTGATTTCCCAGGAAGCCAAAGCCAAAGGGCTGGAACAGGCACGTTGGCCGGGACGTTTTGATATTTTGGGCACGAATCCTCCCTGGGTTTTGGACGGTGCCCATAACGAGGAGGGTCTGAAGAGTGTCATGGCTTCATGGTACTCATGGTTTGGCCAGGCACCCGGTCAGGTTGTTTTCGGTTGCGTGACGGACAAGAATCTCGATGCCATGGCCAGGGAGCTTTTTCATACGGAAACGACTGTCAGACTGGTCGGGTTGTCGACCCAAAGGTCGCAATCCCTGGACAAAATGAAATCGGCTTTCCTCAACAAACAAACCTTGGCCTATGATTCTCTTTCCCTGGCCCTGCAGGACTGTCGGACCAGCGGTCAGAGCACACTGATTGTGGGTTCTCTTTACCTGGCCGGGGAAGTGCTCGCTCTGCTCAAAGACAATCCGCATGAACTTAAACTGAATGGATAAGGTCGTCTTTTTTGATGTCGGAGGCACCCTGATAAGACCTGCGCGCGAGATCGGCTGTTATTATTCCGAGATGGCTGCGCATTACGGCGTGCAGACCGATGCAGCTTTGCTGACCGAAGGGTTCAGGCAGGCCTGGCAGGATATGAAAAACCGTGATCCCGTGGCCGGACCCAGGGTTCTGGATGACAAGGGATGGTGGAAATCGCTTGTTAGACTCTCATGGAGCCGCGCCGGGCTTCCCGAGGCATTCCCTTTTGACGATTATTTTGAGGAGCTTTACCGTTGGTTTGAACGTCCGGAAGTTTGGAGAATTTTTCCAGAGGTGGAAGAATGTTTAGCGGACCTCCGGGTAAGAGGATATCGTCTGGGAATCTTGTCCAATTGGGACCGAAGACTGAGAACGATTCTCAGCGGGTTGGAGCTTTCCGGCTTTTTTGAGGACATGATCATTTCCAGTGAAGTGGGTGTGGAAAAACCACATCCAAGGATTTTTGACATCGCCCGGCAGCGCTTTCAAATAAAGTCTTCGGAGGCGATCCTCATTGGCGACGAGCCAGCATTTGACGGAGCCGGGGCCATCTCCGCGGGGTGGACCCATGTCGTTTTGAAGCGTCCGGAAATCGACCTCCGGGATGCATTAGCTAGAGTGCTTTAAATAGTGATTCTGCTAATAATTAAGAATTGGCGACGACATGCTTTGACATCTCCTTGTGAGCTATTAGCTTTTTGGAAGGTTACCGCCAGTCAGGATCAAAATTCAGCCAACTATGAATGCCATTACACAGATCTTCACCTCGTCATTGGGAAGAAAGTACATCATGGGCATCACCGGCTTCGGGCTGGTCGGATTTACCATCATCCATATGGTCGGGAATCTGCAGATCTTCATCGGATCCGACGCGCTGAATTCCTATGCCAAACTTTTGAAAAGCTCCTCTGAAGTTCTTTGGGCCTTCCGTATCGGATTGTTGGCCTTGGTGGTGTTGCATCTTACGGCGGCCATCTCCCTTGTGATTGAAAACCGCAAAGCGCGGGGGCAAGCTTATAATAAGGAAAAAAATCTGGCCACCTGGGCCTCCCGGACGATGGCGGTCAGCGGAACGATTGTTTTGGTATTTGTCGTTTTCCATATCCTTCACTTCACCGCAGGAGTGATCGGCCATGAATACAACGCACATCAACTGCCTCCTGATGATAAAGGACGGGTCGATGTCTACACGATGGTGGTGGAAGGTTTCAGCAACCCCTGGATCTCCGGTTTCTATATCATTTCGGTGGGGCTTCTGTGCTGGCACATGAGCCACGGTATTTCCAGCATGTTCCAATCCTTGGGACTGAGAAATGCCAGGTCGGCCTTTCTTCTTGATAAAGCGGCTCTCGGAATTTCTTTCATTATTTTTACGGGGATGGTCGCTGTTCCCGCCGCTGTTCTTCTCCAACTGGTTAAATAATCATGGAACTCAACGGCAAAATACCCTCCGGACCACTCTCCCAGAAATGGGACAACTACAAACGTGACGCCAAACTCGTCGCTCCGAGCAACAAACGGAAATACGAAGTAATCGTGGTCGGCACCGGGCTGGCCGGTGCCTCGGCTGCCGCCTCGCTCGCTGAGCTTGGCTACAGGGTCAAATCCTTTTCCTATCATGACAGTCCACGCCGCGCCCACAGTGTTGCCGCCCAGGGTGGCATCAACGCGGCCAAGAATTACCGCAACGATGGCGACAGCGTGCATCGTCTTTTCTACGACACGATCAAGGGCGGGGATTTCCGCGCCCGCGAGGCAAATGTCTACCGTCTGGCCCAGGTCAGCGTCAACATCATCGACCAGTGCGCGGCCCAGGGCGTGCCCCTGGCCCGTGAATATGGCGGGATGCTGGATAACCGTTCTTTCGGTGGTGCCCAGGTTTCCCGCACCTTCTATGCACGAGGTCAGACCGGTCAGCAGTTGCTGCTTGGAGCCTACCAGGCCCTGAGCCGACAGATCGGTCTTGGAGCGGTGGAATCCTTCCAACGTTACGAGATGATTGATCTGGTTCTTGTCAACGGCCACGCCAAGGGGATTGTGACCCGTCATCTGGTTACTGGTGAAATCAAAACCTTTGCGGCTGATGCCGTTGTTCTGGCCACCGGGGGCTATGGCAACAACTGGTACCTTTCCACTTACGGTCGCCTTTCCAATGCCACGGCCGCCTGGAGAGCCCACAAGCGCGGGGCATATTTTGCCAACCCCTGCTACACGCAGATCCACCCGACCTGCATTCCGGTGTCCGGCGACTACCAATCCAAGTTGACTCTCATGTCTGAATCCCTCCGCAATGACGGACGTGTCTGGGTTCCCATGAAAAAAGAGGATACAGGAAAGCCACCGGCGTCGATTCCTGAAGAAGACCGCGACTATTATCTGGAACGCAAATACCCCAGCTACGGAAATCTGGCTCCGCGCGACATCTCTTCACGGGCGGCGAAAGAAGCCTGTGACGAAGGCCGTGGTGTTGGTCCAGGGGGATTGGGCGTTTACCTGGACTTTGCCGACGCCATCAAGCGTCTGGGCCGCCACAAGATTGAAGAGCGTTATGGGAATCTTTTCGACATCTACAAGGAAATCACCAGTGAAGTGGCCTACGAGCAACCGATGCGCATTTATCCCGCGATTCATTACACCATGGGCGGACTCTGGGTGGACTACGAACTGATGAGCAACGTCCCCGGACTTTTTGTCATCGGTGAAGCGAATTTCTCCGATCACGGGGCCAACCGCCTGGGGGCCAGCGCGTTGATGCAGGGGCTGGCCGACGGCTATTTTGTTTTGCCCTACACGATCAACAATTACCTGGCGGAGATTAAAGAAAAGCGTCCTGTCACGACCCAGAGCGAATTTACCGCCACCGAGCAGGAAGCCAAAGACAAGGTGGCCAAATTACTTGCAATCAATGGGAAACGCACTATCAACTCGTTCCATAAAGAACTCGGCAAGATCATGTGGGATTATTGCGGAATGACCCGTGACAAGGCGGGGCTGGAAAAAGCCCTGCAACTGATCCCGGCCCTGCGGGAGGAATTCTGGAGCACGGTCAATGTTCCGGGTGACGGCGAAGAACTCAACCAGTCTTTGGAAAAAGCCGGGCGCGTTGCGGACTTTCTGGAGTTGGGCGAGCTGGTTTGCCGCGATGCTCTGGATCGCGAAGAATCCTGCGGCGGCCATTTCCGATCCGAACACCAGACCGAGGACGGGGAGGCTCTTCGCCACGATAACACCTATTCGTTTGTCGCAGCGTGGGAGTATGGAAACGGTTCAGGTCCCAAGCTGCACAAAGAGCAGCTGGTTTATGAGGAAGTCCACATGTCCCAGAGGAGCTACAAGTAATGAACGTCAAATTGAAAGTCTGGAGACAGCACTCGGCCAAGTCAGAAGGCTGTTTCGAAGAGTATGAAGCCAAAAACCTCAGCACTGACATGTCTTTTTTGGAAATGCTCGATGTGGTCAATGAAGATCTGACCCTCTCCGGTCAGTATCCCATTGCCTTTGAGCATGACTGCCGCGAGGGCATCTGTGGAAGTTGCAGCCTGATGATCGACGGGGAACCGCATGGACCCGAGGACAAAGTGGCGACCTGCCAGACCTACATGCGCAGCTTCAAGGATGGAGACCTCATCACGATCGAGCCTTTCCGCTCCCGTGCGTTTCCGGTTCTGAAGGATCTTATCATAGATCGTTCCTCCTTTGACCGGATCATCCAGCGAGGTGGCTTTATTTCGGTTTCGACCGGTTCGGCCCCGGACGCCAATGCCATACCGGTTTCCAAAGTCAAAGCGGACGTTGCCATGGATGCTGCGGCCTGTATCGGTTGTGGAGCCTGCGTGGCAGCTTGTAAGAACTCATCTGCCATGCTCTTTGTTTCGGCCAAAGCGGCCCATCTTAACAGTCTTCCTCAAGGCCAGCCTGAAAAGGACATCCGTGTTTTGAAAATGGTGGAGCAGATGGACAAGGAAGGTTTCGGGAACTGTAGCAACACCTATGCCTGTGAAGCGGTTTGTCCGAAGGCGATCAGTGCGGATTTTATTGCCAAACTGAACCGTGATTACGCCATTGCTTCGATCCGCACCAAATTGTTAGGCCGGGAAGAGGTTGTTGAGACTATCTGAGCGAAATTTGTAGCTGAGGCCACCGAACCCCGGCTCTACACCCATCCGGAGCCCGGAGGCCTCCCCTACAAGGGGGGAAATTCCGTAAATGGACACACTGACGCCGTGCATTCCCTGAGTTGACGAAGCCGTAACTTTGGTCAGAATTGATTTATGAATTCTTCCGAGCAGGTTGTCTTAACGCGGGATGTCACCGCCGTACAAATCCCCAATGGAAACAGTGTCCCCTTGAAAAAAGGGGCGTCTGTCACTGTGACCCAGTCCTTGGGAGGCAGCTACACAGTTCACGTGGCGGAACTGGGAGGTCTTTATCGTATTGCTGGCGAGGACGCGGATGCTCTCGGCAGGGAAGGATCCCACAAGGAAGAGAAACACATCGCGTCTCTTCCCTTGGAAGAGAAGGTCTGGGCGGTATTGAAAACCTGCTATGACCCGGAAATTCCGGTTAATATCGTGGATCTGGGGCTTGTTTACAGCATGAACCTGGTTGATGTGAGCGGCGGCAAAAATGCCGAAATCAAGATGACTCTCACCGCCCCTGGCTGCGGGATGGGACCGGCCATTGCGGCGGATGCCAAAGGCAAACTTCTGGCCCTGGCCGAAATCAAGGATGCAAATGTTGAAGTGGTTTGGGAGCCACAATGGAATCCGGGTATGATCTCGCCCGATGGCAAGGCCAAGCTTGGAATTGCCTGAGAAGCAAGAAAAGTCCATGGCGTATTTGAGGGAAAGCGAGTGGACGGAGCGACAGACTTTGCATCAGCGGCGGGTGGAGGCTTTGCTTTCCCCCCATTGGAAGCGTCGATCACACGGTGTGGAACATCCTGTCTTCGACTTTCTTTTTGAATACTATACCTTCCGTTCCACGAATTTATGCGTCTGGAGTCCTGGTGCCGGTGTCTGGTTAGAGGCCAAAAATGGCCGGCCGGTTTCTGAATTTGAATGGAGCCGATCGGGTGCAAACATTGAGGTATCCCTTCGTAAATTAACTCCGAAAAGGATCGAATCCCTGAATTGGGTCAGGACTTTGCTGAAGAACACCCAGGAAAGAGCCGCGCGTTTTGGTTGCCACGGGCTGCATGAGTGGGCGATGGTTTATCGTTCGGACGAATATCGTTACCAGGGCATGCAGCGACTCCGCTTAAGCCAGAGTGAAATCGCGGCGGTGGTCGATTCAATGCCCGTCTGTTGCACCCACTTCGACGCATTCCGCTTTTTTACCCAGGAAGCCAGGCCCATGAACATTCATCAGCCTTCGCGGGAAAACAGGATGGACCTTGAGCAGCGGGGATGTCTGCACGTGAACATGGATCTTTACCGTTGGGCCTATAAATTCTGGCCCTGGGTGGATTCGGAGCTTTTGGTGGATACTTTTGAACTCGCTCTGGATGCCCGTCAGATTGACATGAAAGCCAGTCCTTATGATCTGGTTGAATACGGGTTTGAGCCGATCAGGATTGAGACGGAGGCAGGAAGAATTGAGTACGAGCGGGAACAACGGCGCATTGCCACGAAGGCCATTTCTTTGAGGCAGCGGTTAAGGTCGGCTTTGGATGGAATCATCGACTGTTTGAAGGCGAAAGAAAAGAATTCACGGGGGGAGAACGGCATGGATCTTGTTTTCCAGGCTGGAGAGTCAACGCTGTCAGTCTGATATCTTTTATGAAAACACCCTGGTTCGTTCCGAGTCCGCATTTTGGCTACACCATGACCCGGATTGATGAGCATCCCTGGAACACGCTCTTGACGATGAAAGAGGTTGTTCAACTGGAACCTGGTTCTCTGGAATTCACCGGACCACATGCGACAGGGCACTGTGAGTATTGGGAATCCCGGTTCCCTGAATTATTTGAAAGCGGGAAAAAGCCGGTGATGGTTTTGGACACTAACCCAATTCATCCGCACGCGGTGGAGGTTGAGCCCAGAAAACCTTTCCGCCCCTGGAAAGAAAGTGGGTAGCACGCGACGCATGGTTCTTCCATTTCGGAAACTGTGGAAGCGACCTTGTTTGAACCTGGAGAGATGGCCGATCCCTGCACTGGGTTCAGGATTGGGGAGAAGGGGGAATTGAACCAAACGGCCCTTACTAAACGATCCGTGGGATAGACCACAGGCTCAACCCGTAGGGCGTGGGAGCTTTTGCCCCTGGCCGGTGTTGCTCCTCGCTCACAGCCCCTGCGGGGATGCTCGCCCCCCGCGCCTTGGCCAGAAACAAAATCTCCCGTCGCGACTGTGGTCTATCCCAAGGATCTATTAGTAACGCCTACTTGGAAGCTGAGGTATAACGGAAGGCCAATTTTTCGACTCCGGCGTAGCTACAAGCGTCCATGACGCGGATGACGCGTTCATGCCGGACATCCGGATCGGGGGAGATGATGACGGGGGTGTCTTTGAACTGGGAAATGACTCCCCTGAGCCTTTCTTGAAGTCCCGTCATTTCCAAATCATCCGCTTGGGCGGCAGGGGAATCGTTAAAAAGCACAGTTCCATCCTTGGAAATTTTGAGAACGATGGGAAGCTGCACGCCGGGTGTGACCGGGCCTGTGGCTTCGCCGGGAAGTTTGATGCCCAATTCCTCTTCCTTGGCATTGGAACCGGCTGATACCATGAAGAAAAGCAGCAGCACGAACATCACGTCCAGCATGGGCGCGATCTGCAATCCGAATTCTCCTTCTTCTCCTCCTCCACTGGACATAGTAGTTGGTTCCTAATTCTTTGGTTATGATTGTTCAGGGTGCCGGAGCTTCCTCGGAAGGTTTTTCCGGGGGATTGGAAACGGCAAAGGTCACATCGGCAACACCGGCTTTCGCGCAGGCCTGCATGATTTCAGTGACTTTGTTGAAAGGGGCGTCTTTGTCGGCGCGCACGAGAACGCGGAACGGAGCGGCATTTTCACCGGCCAGCTTGTCCATGGCATCACGTTTTTGTTGGATCAGGGGAATAATGTCTTCTGCGGTGTCAAAGTATTCGCTGTCCACTTTGATTCGATAGTTGAGTTTTTCAATGGCGATCTCCAACTGACGTCCGGCGTTCTTTTCCATGGCCTTGGAGTTGTCGGCCAAGGGAAGGGCCAGATCCGCAGTCTGATTGATCACTTCTGTGGTGGCCGTTGCCATAAAGAAGAGCAAAAGCACCAGGAGCACGTCTACCATTGGGGCCACCTGGTATTCCGGGTCACCCTCTTCTTCGAGACCGGGGATATCCAATACCCCGATTTCGATTTCTTTTCCTGGTTCTTGCATGGGAGCTGCCTGATGAATCAGCCCTTACGCTCGATCCCGTAGCCCAGCAGTTGGTCAAAGGGAATCGGACGTAGCAGGGACTTGGCTTCGGCGTGCACGTCGGCAAAGGCGGTGGTCATGGCATTTTTGAAATAGTAGAAGAAAATAAAGCCGGGGATGGCAACAGCGAGACCTGAGGCGGTGGCGATCAGCACCTCGGATATAGCCGATGAAAGACCGGTCATATTGGCCACGCCGGATTGTCCCAGCACGGCAAAGGCTTTCATCATCCCCAGAACGGTTCCGGTCAACCCGATCATGGGTGCTGTAACCCCGATGACGGAGAGATAGTTGTTGCGGGATTTCAAGCGGACAGCCTGTTTGGCAAAGGATTCGTTCATGGCTTCTGCGACACCATGGGCACCCGTGCCGATGTTTTCAAAGGCGGACTGCATGATTTTGGAAAGAAAACTCGGGTTGGCGATACAGACTTCGTAGGCCATCTGGTAGTTGCCGGAGCTGATGGCGTCACGGAGAAGGGCGATGACGGCGGGAGGAGCGAGCTTGGAAGTTCTTACTTTCATGAAGAGCTCGATGATCCATGTCAGCATCATGATGGAGGCAATGATCAGAATCCACAAAACCACCGCTTCGGCGGAAGGATTGGTCAGGATATGCCAAAAGGTGATCTGGCCGCCAGCTGCGGCGGCCTGGGCTCCTGTTGCCATCCCGAGAAGCAGGAGGCAGGTGAGTGTAGGGGTTAGGGATTGACGAATTGTTTTCCGAAAAGATGAGCCAAAGTACATTTTGAAATTCAAACCGAACTATGCTCAGAGGTCAAGACGATCATCGATAGCTAAGCTTCTTTTTTTTAGGGGCTGTTTCAGGCCTGGGGTTTTCGGTAACCGAAAAAATGATTCTTTTTGATGATCGCCGCCACCTCAGGGACGACCAGTTCTTCCCAGGTCTCATCACCCCTCTCAATTCTGTTTGCCACTTCCCGTGAAGAGAAGGTCACTGATTTCGGCTGGATGGTTTCGATGGGTATGATGCACTCGTTTTCGTAAAGATGGGCGTACAAATGCCTCAGGTTGCCTGCCACCTGGAGATTCTGGGCTGTAATGGGAGCCCCGTCATATTCACTGAGGGCAGGATAGATGAAGAGTTTCAGGTCGTTCTTGAAAAGGCGTCCGAAGGATTCAAGAATACCTCCCTCCAGATCGCGGTAATATTTTTCATCAAAAATTTCCTGCAACAGACTGATGCCCAGGACAATTCCGATCCGCTCCTTGGTATTGCGGCTTAGGTAGGATCCGAGGCGGTGGAATTCGCCGAAGTTGGAAATCATGACGGTTTTCCCCAATGCGGAAAGAATGTCGACCCTCGCCAGGAAGTCCTCCGCGTCGACTTCACCGGAGTTGAGCATGTTGCGAAGAGTGATTTCCATGATCTCCACCACGTTGTTCTGGTCTTCCGGATGGCCGGACAAAAACTGTTCCCGGGCGGCTGCCAACATCTCAAGATTGACTCTGGTTACAGGGCGGAAGTTGCCGCGTTCGAGCAGGATGTCTTTCTTGTAAATATGATCGGAAGCCTGGAGCACTTCGCCGCCCGGGGCAAAAACCACAGCGTTGGTCATACCGTTTTTGACGAGTTGCAAATTGATCAGGCGGTTATCCAGGTGGGCGAAGTCTTCCCCGCTGAAACGGATCATATCGATTTCCAGACGTTCTGTGCTCAGGCCATCCAGAAGTGATTTGATCAGCAGATCTGGATTTTCGTTGTAGTAAAAGGCACCGTAAAGGAGGTTGACGCCGACAATGCCGAGGGCTTCCTGCTGCTGGAGGTTTTGCCGGTCCAGCATACGGATGTGGATGTAAATTTCACTGGGCTCGACCTGGGGCCTGCGCTGAAACCGTGCCCCCAGCCAGCCGTGACATTCCCTCGTGCTGTTGTAAGAGGCAGCGGACACCGTGTTGGCAAAAACAAAGAACGAAGTGGACTCACCACGCTTGGATGAGAGGCGTTCCAGCAGGAGGCTATACTCGTGATCGAGCATGGTGACCAGACGTTGACAACTGACATAACGCGGGCAGGCCCCGTAAATGGCATCACTGAAGGTCATATCATAGGCGGACATGCTTTTGGCAACGGTTCCGGCTGCACCGCCGACACGGAAAAACCAACGGGCGGTTTCCTGTCCTGCACCGATTTCCGCGAAGGTTCCGTAACGGTTGGCGTCGAGATTGATCTGGAGGGCTTTCTGGTGGGGGTCTTTCAGATCTATAATCATGGCAGCGGAGTTTCCTCCATTCCGAAAGGCAGGGCAAGCAGGGAAAGGGCTGTCAGAAGAATGTAACAGACGTCTTTTGCAGCAGAGAAATCATCTTCCGATGCGGTGCGGGAAGTGATAGTTCCCGAAGCTTGGCCGGATCCGCCCAAAGACCGTCTGTGGGGGCTTTCTTCCACTGCGCGGTCCAGACTTCGGCGGCAATACTGTATTTGGTGATACCATAACGCTGCGTTCCGATCAGTTCTTGCAGGGTCATGCTTGCGGGGTTGTGCAGGGGTAGGCGATGAAAGCCTTTCCAGCGTCCTGGCTGATCGGACGGAGTCAGCCAGAGCTTTCCGTTCCTGACGAGAAGGCAGACCTGCTCAGTTTCACGCACCGTTTTCGTGCGGGTTTTGACGGGAAAGGATTCAGGATCGATAGCCTGACAAACCCTTTTGAGCGGACAAAGCAGACATTGGGGCTTCGAAGGTTTGCAAACGAGGGCTCCCAGTTCCATCAGGGCCTGGTTATAATCGCCGGGTTCATCACGGTTGAGAAGGGATTCGGCCAGCACCCAGAGTTTTTTTTTCGTGGCCGGAAGGGTGATATCGTCGTTAATGGCAAAAACGCGGGTCAGCACACGTTCAACATTTCCGTCCAACACAGGGACAGCTTGCCCAAAGGCGATCGAGGCGATGGCGCCTGCCGTGTAAGGTCCGATACCCGGAAGTTCCAGAAGTGCGTCATAGTTCCGGGGAATGATTCCGTCATACTCCTGAACAATGGTTTGGGCCAGGCGCTGCAGATTCCGCGCCCGCCGATAGTAGCCCAGTCCTTCCCAAAGCTTCAACACTTTGGCTTCTGGGGCTGCGGCCAGAGCCGCCCAATCAGGCAGTTCCTTCATCCAACGCTCAAAGTAGGGCAGCACCGTGGCGATCTGGGTTTGCTGACACATGAACTCAGAGACAACGGTGCGATAGGCCGATATTTCCCGGCGCCAGGGCAGGGGGCGCTGGTTCAGATGATACCACTCCAAGAGATCCTTTTGAAAGGTGCGGCAGATTTTGCTGTCGATCTTTGGCATCGTCGGTTTAGCTTGGCGCGTCATGGAGCAATCTTCCTTTACGTTCCAACTGAACGAAGAGCAAGGCAAGCGTTTGCGGAAATTGGTGGAGGAAAGCCGATTCGAGCTGGCGGAGCTCCCCTATGGCTTTTTCCGGGCGACCAAAGGGAAGTGTAGCGTACACTATTACCACAGTGGGAAAGCGGTCATTCAGGGTAAGGAGGCGAGGGAGTTCATCGAATTTTATTTCGAACCTCAGATTTTGGGGGAGGCCCGTCTGGGGTATGAGGAGGTGGCGGATCCGGAAATGTTTTCCCCTCACTTCGGGATTGATGAGGCTGGTAAGGGCGATTTTTTTGGCCCATTGGTCATTGCCGGGGCTTATGTCGATCCGGGCATCGCACGGAAATTGATGGAAAAAGGCATTCGCGACAGCAAGACCATTACCGACAAAAAGATATTCGTGCTGGCGGATACAGTGCGTGATGTGGTTGGCCAGCGTTTTGAAGTTATTTCCATCGGGCCGAAGCGTTACAATGAAATGTATGGCCAATTCCGCAACCTGAACCGGATGTTGGCATGGGGACACGTCAAGGTGATTGAAAATCTGGCAGCCAAGGTGCCCGATTGTCCCCGCGCGCTCTCCGATCAATTTGCACGTAAGGATGTTCTGGAACGCGAACTGGCCAAGAAAAAGCTTACTCTAAAGCTGGAGCAGAAAACCAAGGGAGAATCGGATCTCGCGGTGGCAGCGGCCTCCATTCTGGCCCGTGAAGGTTTTCTCCGCGGCATGGCGGCCCTTAGCGAACAGGCCGGAATGACCTTGCCCAAAGGAGCCAGTTCGATGGTGAAAGATGCTGCGCGTGAACTGGTTAAGCAAAAAGGGCGGGAAGCCCTCTCAGATCTGGTTAAAATGCATTTCAAAACCTACCACGAAGTAACCGGCTTACTCTGAACGTGGGCATCCGGTTTACTGCAATTTTCAAACTTTCAAAAATAGTGCTTGCCTCGCGAGGTGAATCTTCCTAAGTCTTTGAGGCTCAAAGCATCATGGCCAATTTAACGAAAAGAGATTTAGTCGTCCGCATTAGTAATGAGACCGGCATGGTTCAGCAGGATGTGCTCAACGTCATACAGAAGACCCTGGACTATCTGACAGACAGTCTTTCCGAAGGTAAAACCGTTGAACTGAGGAACTTCGGCGTTTTCGAAATCAAACTTCGCAAGGCCCGTGTCGGACGTAACCCGAACAAGCCTCAGAGTGACGTTCCCATACCTCCCCGCGCCGTGGTTAAGTTCAAGCCCGGCAAGGAGATGAAGGCCAAGGTTTCCCAGCTTTCCGAGAAAATGGTGGGCCCTCCAGCCGGTTCCAGTCCTTCCGCCTAGTACCCCATGGCGAATGAGGCGGGCTTGATTGCCATCTGCGCCTCCTTTTCCCTACCCTGAATTCTGCCATGTCACTTAAATGTCTTTCCGGTTTCCGCGATTTTTATCCGGACGAATGTCGCCTGCGCGAACATATTTTCCAGGCCTGGCGGGAAAGCGCACTCGCGTTCGGATTTCATCAGATTGACGGTCCTCCCCTGGAGCCTCTGGAACTTTACAAGAAAAAGTCCGGAGATGAAATCGTCAACCAGCTCTATCATTTTGTGGACAAGGGGGAACGTGAAGTCGCTCTTCGTCCCGAAATGACCCCGACCCTGGCCCGCATGGCGGGAGCCAAACACCGCGACTACAAGAAGCCGATGAAGTGGTTCGCCATTCCCCAGCTCTTCCGTTACGAGCGGGCCCAGCGTGGACGTCTGCGTGAACATTTCCAGTGGAACTGCGATATTCTCGGGGAAACCGGACTGGGAGCCGAGGTGGAACTGCTGGCTGTGCTGGATATGGCGTTGCGGAAACTCGGATTGTCCCGTGAAGATTATGTTTTGAGAATCAGTGATAGGCTTTTCTGGCAGGAGTTTTTGGAGAAACACCAGGTTCCGGCGGAGAAGCATTACGGTTTCTTCCAGGTCATTGACAAGATCGAGCGTGAAAAACCCGAAGAAACCCGCGCCAAGCTGGGTGATCTGGCCGATCATGTGTTGGCCGCGATTGATAAAGGACAGGGCAATGTCCGTCTGAACGAAGTGCTGGAGCGTTGTGCCGCCATGGGCCTGGCCGATGTCGTGCAGATCGATCTCCGCATCGTGCGGGGCCTGGCCTATTACACCGGTGTTGTTTTTGAAGTTCATGACCGCAAAGGTGAGATGCGTGCCATCGCTGGCGGCGGACGCTACGACGGCCTGGTTAAACTGATCGCAGGGGAAGAACTTCCTGCCGTGGGCTTCGGCATGGGCGACGTGGTTCTGGGTGAAATGCTCAAGGATCGCGGACTTTTGCCCAAACCGGGAACCGCCGACAGCTATTATGTCGTGGTGGCCGATGAGACCTTGCGCAACCAGGCCTTAAAGCTGGTCAGTGCTCTCAGACAATCCGGCTCCCGCGTTGACTACCCCTTGTCCCCCGCTAAGATCAATAAACAATTCCAGGCGGCTGAGGACATGGGCTACAGCCATGCCGTGGTCGTCGGGAACGAGTTTTTAAGCGAGGGTGTTTGCGGATTGAAGCATCTGGCTTCCAGGGGACAGGAAAATGTCCGTCCGGAAATCAAAGACGATGTTTTCGTCAAATGGATCCCGGTGGGTTGTTGATTCAACGTTAGAAAGAAACATTTATGTATCGGACACAACATTGTGCGGAATGTCGCACCAGTGATATTGGCAAAAAAGTAATCTTGGCCGGATGGGTCGATTCCCGCCGCGACCATGGCGGCGTGATTTTCATCGATCTCCGGGACCGTGAAGGCGTGACCCAGATCGTCTTCAATCCTGAATTGAACAAGGACGTGGCCGAAGCCGCTCATGCCCTGCGGAGTGAATTTGTCATCCAGGTTGAGGGCACCGTGGTGGCCCGCCTTGACGGCACCGAAAACAAAAATCTGAAGACAGGCGGCATCGAGTTGCAGGCCGAAAAACTCGTTGTGCTCAACACCTCCGAAGTTCCTCCTTTCCCCTTGGATGAAGACTCCGTCAACGAAGATCTGCGCATGACCTATCGTTATCTCGATTTGCGCCGTCCCAAGATGGTGCATAACCTGCGCACCCGTCACCAGGCCCTGCAGGCCATCCGGGGCTATCTGGACGGACAGGCCTTTTTCGAGATAGAAACTCCGATCCTGTTCAAAAGCACTCCGGAAGGAGCCCGCGAGTTCCTCGTGCCCTCGCGCCTGAACCCGAAAAAGTTCTACGCCCTGACCCAATCCCCGCAGCAATACAAGCAGTTGCTCATGGTGGGTGGAATCGAACGTTATTACCAGATTGCCAAATGTTTCCGTGACGAAGATCTCCGCGCGGACCGCCAGCCTGAGTTCACCCAGATCGATCTGGAAATGTCCTTCATTGAACGTGAGGATATCTACAAGTTGATTGAAGGTCTTGTCTCTGCTGTTTGGAAGAAGACCTTGAACCACGACATTCAGCTTCCTTTACCCCGCATCACCTTTAAGGAGGCCATCGACACTTACGGTATCGACAAGCCGGATCGCCGTTTTGAGATGAAGCTGGTGGATCTTTCCTCCACCTTTAAGGACTCCCAGTTCAAGGTGTTCCGTTCCGTGCTGGATTCGGGCGGCGTGGTTAAAGCCATCAACGCCAAGGGCCTGGCCATCATCACCACGGGCCAGATTGAGGAATTGACTGAAACTGCCAAATCCCACGGGGCGAAAGGCCTGGCCTGGATCAAGGTCGAAGGAGGCCAGTGGAAGTCTCCCATCGTCAAATTTTTCTCTGAGGAAGAAAAAGCCGGACTGACCGCTCTTCTCAACATCGAAGAAGGTGACCTGATTCTTTTCGGCGCTGACCAGTGGCTGGCCGCCTGTGAAGTTCTCGGTCAGATCCGCCTCAAAGTCGTGGATTTATTGGAAGCCGCCGGAAAGCCCCAGCGCAAGCAGGGTGTATTCGATTTCTTCTGGGTCGTGGATTTTCCGCTTCTTTCTTACGACAAGGAGAACCAACGTTACGTTTCCACCCATCATCCTTTCACCTCGCCCGTGGTTGAGGACATTCCCTTGTTGGAAAGCGATCCACAGAAGGTTCGCGGCCAGCATTATGATCTGGTTCTCAACGGTGTGGAACTGGGAGGGGGCAGCATCCGTATCCATCAGGGCGCCATCCAGGAAAAACTTTTTACCGATCTGTTGAAGATTCCCGCAGACATTGCCGAATCCCGCTTCGGCTACATGGTCAAAGCCCTGAAGTTCGGTGCACCCCCGCATGGCGGTATTGCCCTCGGCTTTGACCGCGTGGTGGCCATCCTGACCGGATCGACCAGCATCCGCGATGTCATGGCCTTCCCCAAAAACAACAAAGGCATCGACCTGATGAGCCAGGCTCCTGGTGATGTGGATCCCCGTCAACTACGCGATCTGCATATCCAGATCAAAGAGTGATTAACCTGGAGGGACGACCTTTGTGTCGTCCTCGGCCCGGACGGAGCCGGGCTCTCCGATAGAGAAGACCGACAGCAGCAACGAATTTGCAGTTTGAAGACAGTTGAGTAACTTGAAACGAAGGACAAAGACATTATGAGCCAACCCAAAATTATCGCTTACTTGAAACCCTGGTGCGGATGGAGCAAAGGCGTTCGCGCCGTGCTCGATAAATACCATCTCGCCTATGAAGACCGGGACGTGGGCAACGATCCCGCCATGCGCATGGAGATGATCCAGAAAAGCAAACAGGAACTTTCTCCCTGCGTGGAAGTTGATGGCAAAATGGTCGCCGACATCAGCGGTGAAGAACTCGAAGCCTGGCTCATTGCCAACGGCCATGTGAACAAGAACGAAGCCCCCGTCCCTGTGGCGACGGATCGTGGTTGCTCCGATGCTGAACATGCCGCCCAGGCCCTGGGTGCGGAAGTTTCCAACATCCGGTTCATCCCCAGACAATAATCCTTATGGCCCTGACGCCACAGCAACGGGCTTTGGAATCGCTCCTCGCTGATGATGACATCGCGACGCGGAAACTTGTCATCGAGGAGATATGTGCCGAGAAGAACAAAAACAAGGAGATGGTCGAGAGACTGGCGCAGTCCGCCAATCCCAGGGTTTCCGTCCAAGCCCGCCAGATCCTGCGGCGCTGGGATGGGGACCATCCACTTTCAACTGAAAACAGGGAAGAGAATTCCTGCCTGATGGCGGGCTGGAAGCAACTCGAACAATTCTGCTGGCTTATTGCCAAAACGGAGTATCCCTTTTTCAACCCGGCATCCGGAGTTCTTCAATTGGACGAGTTGGCCATGCGTGTGTTGCAGTCTTACCGGGAATCGGGGGACAAGCTTGCCGCCTTGAGAAAAGTGCTGGTCGAGGAAGAACACTTCTGCGGTGACACTGTCACCTACTATGATCCTGACAACAGCTACATGAACTGTGTCCTGGAGAGCAAGCAGGGGATTCCGCTGACCTTGGCTCTGGTTTATCTTTTTGTCGGTACACGCCTGGACTGGAATGTGACAGGGGTGAACACGCCGGGCCACTATCTGGCCTCGGTGGACGGGGTGATCTTTGATCCTTTTTCCGGGGCCAGGGAAATGGCGGCGGAAGAACTGTCCGGGCGATTTTGCATGAGTCCCGAGGAATGTCGGAGCACGGATTTCTTCCAGGCCAATCCCCACGACACGGCCCATCGCATGTTGTCCAATCTGGTCAACAGCTACACCCGCAACGGGGACGACGCCAGATTGCGCCGGGTCAGCAACTACCTGCAGATCCTGCAGGACAATAGCTTTTGACCTTTATCCCATCAGATCAAACCCACTAGTTTTATGTTAGTAAGTAAAACGGGGCTGTGCAGGGATCGGGCAGACTTCCAACCAGTACGTTAGCAGGAGCGGTTTTGAGTTTAGGGTTCAGAGTTTAGGTTCGCCCGTGAAATACGCGAAAAACTCTGAAGAAGAAGATTCCATCCAGGTCTTCCTTTCGCGTTCTTTCGCGTGTTTCGCGGACCAACTATTTCCCCATTTCTTTTAACCCAAAACTCAAAACCCAAAACTCAACCCACCCCATCCGCCATATCCCGCAATCAGATCAATCCTTGATCAGATGATTTTCAACTCAAGATGATAGGTTCTCTGCCTTGGCCAGTGCTGTAAACAACCTTGAAACAGCGCCCGAGAGGGTCTATCCTCCAAAGCATCGTTTCCCTGCGCATAAAATCAAACCTACCTTTTAAATGACTGCGGCCCCAAAACCTGGAAGAACAGCAGCCCAAATGGGATTTTCCTCAAAGTTACCGAAAACCGTGCCACTACATCTGCGGCGCGAGGCCTTGCCTTTGGCCAAACGCTACATCTGGTGGGAAGAGCCGGCCAAATCTCTCCTAAATTTCCCCCGGTTCCTCGGCCATTCCATGAACCTGGCGACCTGGAAGGATCAAAGGTGGTTGGAACAGAATGTTCCTGCAGCGCACTTGCTCCGGGTGCTTGCCGTAGCACCCGCCGGCACCTTCACGGCCCGCTCTTGGAATTATTGGCACGTGCGGCTAGGAAAATTGCCTCCTCCGTTACCTGAAAAGCGCATTCCTGCATGAATTTCGTTCAACCACGCACTGATATTCTGCCGCCAGCCCAGCAAATTCTTTGGCCATTACTCGGCCAGATAGAACATGGCTTCGTCCTTTATGGGGGCACCGCCGTGGCCCTCTACCATGGACACCGACAATCTGTAGATTTCGATTTCTTCGGTGATCCCGCTTTTGATCCTTTTCAACTCAAGGCAAAATATGAATTCCTCAAAATGGGAGAAACGATACAGACGGCTGAAAACACACTTTCTGTTCTTGTTCCATCACCCCAAGGAGAGGTGAAATTCTCCTTCTTTGGCGGGTTGAAATTTGGCCGGGCCGCAGCTCCTTCCGTGTGCAACGACATACTCGTCCGGCTCGCTTCCCCATTGGATCTGACCGTGCAAAAGCTCAAAGTCATTCAGGTGCGAAGCGAGTCCAAGGATTACCTGGACCTGGACTGCCTGCTTCAAAAGGGAGTAGACCTTGCGGAAGCATTGGGTGCCGCCAGAGCACTCTATCCGGATTTCCCCGTCGCAAGTGCTCTCCGCGCCATGTGTTATTTCAAAGACGGCGACGTCGCAACGATCCCCAAAGCCACCAAAAAACGTCTGACAGAAAGCGTTGAAAAAGTGAAAGAGGTGAAAGAAGTCCCCAGAGAATGCGATCAACTCGACATCACCAGGACTCAATTGGAAGATTTAAGAAAAGGAACTTCGCTTCCAAAACAGAGGGCCTGTTAGCGAATAAAATGGGGTGCGGCTTGGGTCGGGCAGACTTCCAATCAAGGCGTTAGCAGGGGGCAGTTTTGAGTTTTGAGTTTTGATTTTAGGGCTCAGAGTTTAGGTTCGCCTGCGGAATACGCGAAAAGCCCTGAAGAAGAAGATTCCATCCAGATCTTCCTTTCGCGTTCTTTCGCGTGTTTCGCGGGCAGAATTCTGGGTCGTTAGAGCTAAAACGGGTTTTTTTGGGGGTAGGCTGCTTGGTTCCCTACAACCAGGTCATAGTCGCCCCGCTGTCCCCCTAACAGAAACTCTTAACGGGTGCTGGAGGCGTAGCCGTTTTTGAGGGCGGCTTTGACCAGATTGGCTCCGAAATCCCAGACCGGGCCGGGGACTTTGGCGATGCCCAGGATGGAGTCTTCCAAGGCGTTGACAAATAGGTCGATCTCTTTGTCCCCGATGATGAGGGGAGGAAGGATTTTGACCACATCCATGTTGTGGCCGGCCACTTGGGCCAGGATGCGGTGCTTCTGCAACAAAGGGGTAACAATCATCTGGGGAAAAAGTCCCTTGTCCACGGCATGGATCGCTTTCCAGGCCATCTTCAATTTAAGGGAATCCGGCTCCTGAAATTCAATGGCGATCATAAGCCCTTTACCCCGGACTTCTTTGATCATGGGATGCTTTTTCTGGAGCTCGCGCAGACGACCCAAGAGCTGATCACCTCGGATCGCGGCGTTTTCGATGAGTTTTTCTTCCTCGAGGATATGGATGGTGGCCAGGCCGCAGGCCATGGCGAGGTTGTTCCGTCCGAAGGTGGTCGAGTGCGCGACGCAACGGTCCAGACGCGAGTAAACTTTCTGGTAGATATCGCGGCGGGTGACAAAACCGGCGGCTGGCACATAACCGCCGCTGAGTGCTTTGGCCATGGTGATAATGTCCGGGTCGAGGTTCCAGTGTTGGTAGGCGAAGAGTTTGCCGGTGCGGCCCATGCCGGTCTGGACTTCGTCCGAGATGAAGATCGTGCCGAATTTGCGGCAGAGTTCGCGGGCTTTGAGGATATAGTCATCCGCGACCACTTTGACACCCTTGCCCTGGACCAGCTCGATGATGAAGGTTCCAATCTTGCCGGTTTTGAGTTTGCTTTCGAGGTCGGCGATGTCGTTATGCTTGACGAATTCAACGTCGTTGAGGAAGGGGCCGAAGCCCTCGCGGAAATTGCCGCTGTGGGTGATGGAGAGCGAACCCATGCTCAGTCCGTGGTAGGAATTTTCCACCGCGACGATGCCGGACTTTCCGCTGGCGCAGCGGGCGAACTTGAGGGCACCTTCGACGGCTTCGGTGCCGGAGTTGCAGAAGAAGACGGCATCAAGGTTGGGGCCGGTGCGTTTGGTGATGGCCTCGGCCAGCAATCCGCTGAGGAGGGCGCAGTCCATCTGCACCATGTTGGGCAGGTCCATTTCCATGACGTCCTTGATAACTTCTTGGACCTTGGGATGGTTGCGTCCGATATTGAAAACGCCGTAGCCACTGAGGAAATCGAGGTATTCTTTCCCGTCCATATCGTAGAGATAGGAGCCTTGGGCGCGGGCATAGACTTTGTCGAAACCGATGGTCTTTAGAACCTTGACCAGGGTGCGGTTCACGTGGCGGTCGTGCAGTTCGTAGTTTTCGCCGAGCCGTGTCGTGATGATCTCTTTGATATCGAAGGACATGGGATTTAATATGGACGTGATTTTAAAGGGTGCAAGGCGATTTGGGGATTGCGGAGACTAATTGATTAATCAGATGGGGGGGGTAGAAGCTGCGGAAGTTTTAGCCTGCGCAACTACCAAATCTCTTAATCACCGACTCACGCCTCCAGCTATTTCTTCAAAGAAGCACGGGCCTGGGCCACATTTTCCACAAACTGGGCGGCCAGGGCAGAGAGGCCTTTCCAATCTTGTTTTTCAACCAGATCCTTCTTGAGCAAGCTGCTGCCTGCGGCTACGGCGGCGCAACCCGCTTTGATGAAATCGGCGCAGGTGTTCACGTCCACGCCGCCGGTGGGAATGATCTGAAGCTGGGGCATGGGGGCTTTGATGGCTTTGATGTAGTTGGGGCCGAGGCCGTCGGCTGGGAAAATTTTGATAAAATCGGCCCCGAGTTCGTAGGCGTTGATGGCTTCGGTCGGTGTGTAGGCACCGCAGACGATGGGTTTGGAGTAGCGGTTGCAGCAACGGATGATTTCTTCCTTGGTGATCGGGGTGACGACAAACTCGGCTCCGGCCAGGATGGCGAGGCGTGCGGTGGTGGCGTCAATGACGGAGCCGACACCCATGTAGATGCGGCTGCCCAGCGCGGTGGTGACTTCTTTGATTGCCTCCAGCGCATTGGGTGTCGTCATGGTGATTTCCATGCCGGTCACCCCCCCATCGGCCAGGGCGGTGCAGATGTTGAGCAGTTGGGCGGAGGAATCGGCCCGTATGACGGCAACGACGCCGGGGTTGAGAAGACGGTGGATGGATTCTTGTTTGGTCATAAGGGAAGGGTATATGCTGAAAAGTTGCAAAGAGAGGTCAAGATTTATCGGGGTCGGGATCAAGTCGAATGGCAGCGTAGTGGCGGCCTGTATGGCCTTTTTCCATGCGGTAGGAATAGAAGCGTTTTAGGTCACTTCCTGTATTCAGACCGCAATCGTGGTAGTTCAAGACGCCGGAGTCCAGAGCCTGCTTGCGGAGTGTTGCTGCAAAATCAGAATCGTAGTGGGGAGGGCGGATACAGGGAGCAAGGACAACGATGAGGGAGGCTGGATCGCTTTGAAACGATGCCTTCATGGCCTGGATCGCGGCGGGCAGGATGCCGGCTTCTGTGCCTTTTCTGCCCGAGTGGACGACACCAACGGCTTCATGCTGCGGATCGTAAAGAAAGAGCGGGCCGCAGTCGGCACTGCGGATGGCCAGGGTAATGCCGGCTTCGTTGCTGATCAACCCGTCCACGGCAGGAACTGTTTTACCGGCATCCTGCAGGCCCACTCTCGCAATCTGAGATCCGTGTGGCTGCTCAGCCTGTATCAGCGGATCGGAGGGGAAAGCGGCTGAGTTCAGGCTTTCGCGGCAGGAATGTGCCTCAGGGTCGTCTTCAGACCGTAAGGTAAAGATATGTTGCAGGCGGGGAAAATCGAGCTGTGGGAAAAAAATCCGCGAGTCCGGGGCAGGCATGGACTCAGGATGGGGATTATTCTGCCGTACGTCCACAGGAACGGAGACGGGAAGCGCAGGATTCCTTCATGGCCTTATAAATGCGGGGCCAGGCTCTGCGGTCTTCGGCCTCGAGGTTGGCGGCAATACCGTAAAGATTATGGATCAGCTCGGTTTTCATTTCATCGACCAAAGTACGTCCTTTCCCTGTGATGCGGACAAGCACTTGACGTCGGTCACAGGGTGTTGCAAAACGCTCGACCAATTCCGCACCAGCCAGACGATCCACCAGTCCGGTGGTGGCGGGTGTAGTGTGTCCCATCAAAGCTGCCAGTTTGCCCATGTTCAGGGATTCATGAACGGAGAGAAAACCGAGCAAGGTGTATTGAGGAATGGAAAGTTTTCGCTTGGAAACCTTCTCCGTGAGAGAAACCAAAAAGAAGCGTTGCAAATACATTGTCAAATCTGCGAGCTCTAAAATTTCTACTGAGGGGGTAGAAGAGGCCTTAAATGTTTCCATAACTAAATTATATAGCGATTAATTCAGTTTTGGCGAACTGAATTTATTGCCCCGCCCTAAACTCTTTGTTTCTGGTGGTTTATGGGGAACGGGCGTTTCTTCTATTGCGTTCCCAAATAGATTATGATTATCTTTTAGCTCGATTTGCAGCCTTAGCTCAGTGGTAGAGCATTACCTTGACACGGTAGGGGCCACAGGTTCGAACCCTGTAGGCTGCACCATTTTCCTTCTCTGGTTTAGCATTGACTCGTTCCCCCCGGGCGTGGCTTGATCGATTCTATGAACAGCCTGCCGGTTCCAGCTTTAACGGAAAAAACCGTTCTGGCCGTTTTCCCCGACTGTCGTTTCCGGCTCTTCGAAGCCAAGTCTGTCATTCTCAAGCAAAACTCTGCGGCCAGCACCCTTTATTTCATCGTTTCTGGACGTGTCCAGGTCAGCCGGGTTTTTCCGGGAAAGGTGGAATTGCCGCTCGCGACCTTAAAAAAAGGACAATTGCTGGGTGAGATGGCCTTATTGACTGGAAAAAAACGTTCGGCCCAAGCCAAGGCCCTGAGCCGGGTCAAGACCTTGGAAGTCACGCGGCGGCAGTTGGAAAATCTGGTTTTGGACAGCAATCCCCTGGCTATCAGTATGGCTTTGCATTTGGCGATTCTGCTGGCCAACCGGCTGGGCAATGTGTTCCACAGCTTTACCGATCCACGTCTCCTGGAGATTTCCAAAGCCAATGCCCGGCAGGTCGATGTCCGGAAAGTGTTGCAGGGGATGTATGGACACTGTGTTGTTTAGAGCCCATCCTATGGGCTTTGAACTGTGGCAACCCTTTGGATTTTACTGAATTCCGTTTTATCGAATTTCTACATTCGGGTTTCGAATTCAAATTGAATCCACTACATCCCGGAATCCGGTGTGTCATTGTTTTGGATATAGTCAATCAGCTCCAGTTCCGGCACCGGGGTATCCGTTTTGAATCCCAGGGTGCCGGTGACTTCGATGAAAACACCATCGCTCTTCAGGTCGGTCCGACCGTTGACGCGCAACGCCACGGTCCGTCCATCGGCGGCACAACAGAAAATCAGAAGCCGGGCGATTTTGAAATGGGTTTCGTCTTCCGAAAGCCATTGTCCAGAAATAACAACCCGTTGACCATTGTAACGCTCCCTCAACACCCGGTCTTGGCTCAGGTAGATCAGCTCCAGAAGATCAAGCAGCACAACTTCATCCTTGGACACTTCATCCACCTGTTCCAGCAGCAGGCGGTGGAGTTCGCCGGGTTTGCCGGGAAGAAATCGTTGCAGGGCGGCGGGGCTGAGGAGATTGTAGCTGGCCCGTTGCCGGAGAAACTGGGCGCTTTGAAGATCCTCCGGCAAAAGCAGATAGGCTGCCAAAGGTAAGGCCAGCAGGGCGGCCCGTCCGGCTGCCTGGGCCGTGAGGTGAGAGCCGTTTTCAGAGAAGAGATCGAAGAAAAAGGGGTAACTGACACAGATCAGCATCAGGAGAATTCCGAAGCTTAGGGTTATGTCGTGGTAAGCAGGATTCTGGATCTGGGACAATTGCCCTGAAAGATGAAGCCGCAGAAGAATACAGCCCCAGGCTCCCAGGCTGAGCGGCAGGAGGAGACTCTGGGCTTTCAGCAGAATACGCATCTAATTCCAACCCTCCCAATAACTGCGGCTAAAAAGTTCTGGAGGCAGGCGGTTCAGGCTCAAAGCCAGAAGCAGAACGATGAGAATGGCCAGGGCAGAGAGCAGCAGGATCGCCCTCGGTTGAAAAAAACTGCGATAGACCATCAGGAGTTTCAAATCCAGAACCGGGCCGATCCACAAAAAGGCAAAAGTCGCCGCCTGTGACATGCCGACGTAGGATTTGGCGACAAAAGCATCGGCGGAGCTGCAGACACTGCTCAGAATTGCAGCCAACATCATCAGGGGGATGGCTGACGGGGTGTTTCCCATGTCCCCAAGAAAGGCTCCGGCATAAGTCTGGGCCAAGGCGGCCAGCAGGCTCCCTGCAATATAAAACAGGGACACGGTAAGAAAGTCGCTCAAGGTGATCTGCATTGCTGCGGCCAGTCGCGGGTGGCGGCTACGAAGCCATAAAGCGGCCTCAGCGGGAGCGGTCTCGAGGTTTTCATTCGATCCCGAGGCACTGATTACTTCCGGACGGACGACCCAGGTGGCTCCGAGACGATTTAGAACCAGGGCCAGAATCAGGGCGACCAAGACGGAACCGCTGAAGCGCAACAACACCGCGATGGCCGGATCTTCAAAAGAAAAGGCCAGCCATGTGCTGCCGAGTGCGATTGGATTGATGGCCGGTCCGGCAAAGAGGTAGGCCAAGGCAGCGCAGAGCGGAAGACCTTTCATCGTGAGCCGACGCACCAAGGGGAGGCCCACACATTCGCAGGAGGGGAAAACTAGCCCGGCCAGAATGCCGAGAAGGGCGGAGGCGAGGGGGCTCTTGGGCATCCAGGAGATGAATTGCCGGATGGGCAGGAAGGAGGAAACGAGCCCGCTGATCAAAGCCCCCAGGAAAAGAAAGGGAAGCCCCTGAACAAAAAGACTGATAAACAGGAGAGTGATTTCAGGCAGGCGTGAGGTCATAAAATGAGTTCGTCAGAAGTCTTCCGGATGACATGCTGTGATGCTTATGAACCTGCAGGATCGCGTCAAGCTCAGCCTTTTGTTGGTTCTGTTGATGCTTGTCGTATGGCAGGGTCTCCATGGTTGTGCGGATGAAGAGGTTTTGCAGGGCCGTTATGTGGAATGGCCCGAGTATGCGGCCAAACATTTATTGCAGTCATTGCCTGTGGAAACGGCGTTTACCCACCCGATACAAGCTGATTTGAGGGAACAGGCGTATTTGGCGAAGGCGTTTGGGGAAGACAACAGCACGGGGGAATTTTGGAAACTGGAACCTGCTGCGGCGGTGGAGCGGATGGAGGTGATGGCCATGGGAGCGGGTCTGGTGCTGATGGCGGAGCAATGGGGATCGGATCTCAATGGCGTGGTGGTTCTGTTGCATCGCGGCGATGATCCGTCCAGGGCTCTGATCGAGTCGATGTGCGCTGGTCTGGATACTTTGGAAGTGAGGCCTGGCCAGTGGATCAAAAAGGGGGATCGACTTGGAGTGATTTCCAATGCCAAGGAAAACGCGCTGCAGCTGGAGATACGGGAAACATTGGGACTGGGAATCGGTCCGGGAAATTTGGAGGATTCCAGAGGCTGGCTCAGGCCTGGTGATTTTTTAAAGAAGAATGTAAAGCGTTAGAAGTTTCCATGCAGTTTGGCGTCCACGTAACCCAATCGGATCTGGGTCGTTTTTCCTGGATTCTGCTTGAAATTTAGATCGCATCCCGGCTTTTGTCTGTCATACATGGCGACGAAACAGATGAACAGAGGCATGATCACTGGGTATTTTCGCAGGCTCTTCGTAAGCTGCTCCTGTGTCTGAACACATATGCAAGGCTCCATTATTCGGAAGAACGGCATCCAGTTCACGGATCTCCTCCAGATGTTGAGTGGAGGCTATTTAAGTGGTCATCTTGAAATCAAAGATTCCAACGGAAAAACTGGAATACTTGCACTGTGCAAAGGGGCTGTTGTTTCCATCGATTACGAGAATCTGAACGGGATTGCTGCTCTGGCCAAATTACTCAAGGAGGCGGAACTTCATTTCAGTTTTAGGTCCGGGGAAACCGTAGAAAGCACCGGAATCTATAAAAACACGACGGAACTTCTGATGGAAGCCGCCCTCTGGGCCGATAAGGAAATCGAGGTGCCTGTTTTGTTGGATCCTTCCTATTTTACCATCAAAAACCGTACGGTTCTCAATACCAACACGAATGAAGAAAGGCAGGAAATCCTGGCAGAACTGGATTTCCTGCACCACAGCTCCCAAAACATTGGCGAAGCTCTGGGGTTCGGTCCCGTCAGCAAATTCATGCTTCGCGAAGAAGAGGCCCTATTGGCCTTCTATGTCATCTCCGAGGGCAATGTCCTTGGTTTTCAAAGTCTCAAACCCCGCTCTATGGTTGAAGCTTTTGATCTGCTTTGATTGTCTGATTTGCCATGCAACCTCATATTCTAAAATCGGCTGAAACGCTCATTGAGCGCACTGGCATACTGGGAGTGATCATCTGCCGTGGAGATATTGTCTATTATTATAAAACGGATCCACGTTTCCATTACGACCAGATCCGCGATTTCGGACAGTTTGTCCACCAACTTTTCTCCGGTTACCTCAACGTTCAGCGTCATATTTCGGAGGTGTCGCTTCAATTCAAGGGTGCCTGCCTCAGTGTTATGATGATGAAAGAAGGGGAGGCTCCTATTTATGTGGCAACGCTGGCGGAGAATCTTCAAACACTGGCCTTGGCGACGGAAGAAACCAAGCGTTGGGTGGCAGAGGATCTGGTCAAAAAATCCAAACGGACGGCGAGAATTACCAGCAAGCTCAGGCCAACAGCCCATCTTTTATGGGGGCGCTTTCTCTCCAGATTGCGCGACTGTCTGGATAAAAGCCTCGGAGCTGAAGCGGGCGGGGTTGTGCTGACCCGCACTCTTGAGCATTTCCATGGGAACTCTTCCGAGCCGCTGGCAACGGAACAATGGCTGGCTTTTGTGGCCGAAGTTGGCAATCAAATCCCCAATCCTGATGCCCGTGTCCGCTTTTATAAACTGTACTCGGAAGTGGATGCGGCTGAAGCCCAACGCTGAAAGAGCAAGGCCTGTCCATGGATCAGAAAGGGGAAACCAATGCGGGAAAAGATCCGGGGGATTTCCTCCCCCGGCAGGCTTCTCTGGCTCCTGCCTATTTCAGCATTAACAACCGCGAGGTGGTCGATGCGGGCGGTTCTGAGGAAGCGGAGGCTCTGTTGGCCGAGTATGATTTTCTTTTTTATTACACCGGAAAAATAGGGGCCCTTTTGGGTTTCAGGAAAACGTACACCGTTTTCCTGAACGAAGAGCAGACGCTCCTCGCCTTCCAAGAGAAAAATCCGGGTGAAATCCGGGGTGTCCAGTGCTCCAGGCCGTATCCGCTGGAGGAAGCCCTCTCCCTGTTTTAAGAGGACTTTGTCATGAATCCTTTTCTTTCGCGTTCTGCCGGAAAGTTATTGCTGCACAGTGAAATTCTAGGAGTTTTGCTCTGGCGTGGAAAGGAACTTGATTTTCACCAGACCGCGCCCTGTTTTACGTTAGATCAGATTCACAGTTTGGGAGATCAAATCCACGAACTTTTCGCCGGTTATAGAAGCATGGGCCGGGAAATTCCGGATCTTTCCGTGTTATTTCAAGGGGGCAGTTTACATGTCCGCATTATGGCCGACAAGGATGGCCCCCTTTATTTGGTCGTTCTGGCTGAAACGACTCGTGCCTTGGTTCAGGCGGTGGAAGAGGTTTCTCGTTGGACGCCGGAGGATCTGACGGGAAATCCCGTTCCGGCACAAGGAGGGGGTGTCCGCAAAAGCCCCATCCGCCAATCCTGGAACCATTTTTTAATTCGGTTGAAAAACCGTCTGGCAGCAAGTGTAGGGGAAGAGTCCGGCCAGAAAATTTTAACGGATGCCTTTGAGGTCTATGGGGCAGATCCGGCTCATCCCTTGCCGGAAGAGCATTGGATCGCTTTTTTTCACCACATTACCGAACAAATTCAGGATCCGGAAGCACTCAGGCGTTTCAACAGATTAAACCCGGATGGTGATGGATCAGGAGATCGCTAAAAGTTATTAGCTTGTATTGAATCAGCCTATCACCATCCGCATAGGATTTGCGTCTTTGCTGGGTTTGGTGGAAGTATGGGGTAAACGGAAAAACCTTGGCACGGCGATTTGACACAGTCACCGTAGAACAGGGTTGCAGAGTTTTGTGCGCCGCCTAGAATAAGGAAATGAAATCCATTTTATTGTCTTGTTTATGCTTGGTTCTGGTTCTTTCAACCCCTGAGCTCAGCGCCCAGTCTGCCATGGAAAAAGGAAAAAGCTTTCTGGTGGAAAACGGCAAAAAAGAAGGAATTAAAATCACGAAGAGCGGACTACAATACAAAGTATTGGTTGAAGGAACAGGAAAGCAGCCCAAGGCCACGGACATCGTTCTCGTGCATTACCGTGGAACCCTGCTGGACGGTAAAGAATTCGACAGCTCTTATAAACGTAATGAACCCATTGAGTTCCCCCTGAACCGTGTGATTCCCGGCTGGACCGAAGGTTTGCAATTGATGAAAGAAGGCGCGAAGTACCTTTTCTTCATTCCTTCCGAGCTCGCCTATGGCACCCGCGGTGCAGGAGCAGACATCGGCCCTGACGAAACCTTGATCTTCGAAGTCGAATTGCTCAAGGTGCGCTGATCTCCAGCGGCTACCCCGGGCCCTGATACTCGCAGGCTGGGCCTAACATTCTGACCACCAGAGCTGTCCAACCTGTCTGATGGGATGCTCCCAGACCGCGTCCGCTGTCTCCGTGAAAATATTCGTGGAACAGGAGTGTTCTGCTCCAGTCCTCCCTCTGCCATAAGGGGGCATGGTGGCTTTGAAAGGGACGCGTCCCTTGGGCCGTCGGCAGAAACAGGTCGGCCATCCGGGATTGCAGTGCGCAGGAGGTTTGGCGGAGAGTCAGGACTTTTCCGGAGCCCTTGGGAAATTCCACTTTGAGACTGTCTCCGTAAAAATAATGATACTGTTCCAGGGCCTCAATCAGCAGATAGTTCACCGGAAACCAGACTGGCCCGCGCCAGTTTGAGTTGCCGCCGAAAAGCCAGTTGGCCGACTCCCCGGGCACGTAGGGCACTTCTTCGGTCTGCCCGCCATAAGAGAACCGGAAAGGATGGATCCCGTGCGCTTTGGAAAGCGAGCGGATGCCGTAGGGCGAAAGGAATTCTTCCTCGTCCAGGAGCCGTTCCAAAACCCTAATTAACCGCTGGTGGGAAGGAAGGGCCAGCAGACGCTTGCTTCCGGAACGGTTTTGTTCTGCTTCGCAATAGCTGATGTGTCTGGCCAGGTCAGGCCGGTATTTGAGAAACCACTCCATCCGTTTACGGAAGCCGGGCAGATGATCGATCTGGTTCCCGTCCAGCACTGTCACCGCGCAAAGAGGAAGCAGCCCAACCATGGAACGGATGCGCATCGGGATGGATTGGCCGTCGATCCTGAGCAGATCGTAATAGAAACCGTCTTCTTCATTCCACAGGCCGTAGTCTCCCATTTGGTTCATGGCATCGGTGATGGAAATGAAATGCTCGAAGAATTTCGAGGCAATGTCTTCGTAGGACGGCTGTGTCTGGGCCAGTTCCAGAGACATGGATAACATGGTGAGGCAATAGGAAGCCATCCAGGCCGTGGCGTCAGCCTGTTCCAAGTGCCCGCCTCCGGGCAGGGGCTTGGAGCGGTCAAACACACCGATATTGTCCAGCCCCAGAAAACCTCCGGAAAAAATGTGGTTCCCGTGCGGGTCTTTGCGGTTCACCCACCAGGTAAAATTCATCAGGAGCTTTTGGAAGGCCCGTTCCAGAAAATCAGTGTCACGGTGTCCCCGTTCTCCGCTGATTTTATAGACACGCCAGACGGCCCAGGCATGGACCGGCGGGTTGACATCGTTGAAATTCCACTCGTAGGCGGGCAATTGTCCGTTGGGATGAAGGTACCATTCGCGCAAAAGGAGCAGAAGCTGTTGCTTGGCAAAGTCGGGATCAATGTCCGCCATGGGAACCATGTGAAAGGCCAGGTCCCAGGCGGCAAACCAGGGATATTCCCAGCAATCCGGCATGGACAGAACATCGTGTGCAAAAAAATGCTGCCAATCCTGGTTCCGCTTGGTGGCGTGGCCTTCCGCCGGGGGAGGTTGGGTGGAGTCACCCTTCAGCCAGTCCTGCACGATGTAATGATAGAATTGTTTGCTCCAGAGCAGGCCCGCATAGGCCTGCGTGGCCACCATGTGCGATTCAGGATCCTTCAGGTCTTTTAGAATTTCCTCATAAAAAGCATCATGCTCCAGGCGCCGCTCAGCAACCACGGAATCGCAACTTTCCGGAAAACAGATCATCCCGGTCCGCCGCAGGTTCAGTGCCGTCATGCGGAAGCGCAGGATCCGGGTCTCTCCGGGATCCAGGTGCAGGCGATACCAGGCCGCCGCCTTGGTTCCGGTCTCGTCCGGATTGACCGCTTCCATTTTTCCCTGCACGACAGTGTCGTGGAACGCGTCTTTCACATGCGCAAAGCCGTGGGACGGGGCGGTTCCGTAAAGCCTTCGGGTATTCGTCTCGTTTTCTGTAAAGAGCCAGGTCGGCCCCTCCAGCGATGAAAAAGGTTCGGCTTCGAGTTGATAGTCGCCCAGTCCGGCGTAATGGGCATGGATTGTTCCGTCCTGACCCCGCAGGATTTCCGGGCGTTGTCCGGGGGCATCGAAACTGTCTCCCCAGGACCAGGTATTGCGGAACCACCACTGGCCTAGCACATGCAACTGGGCGGTTTCTGGTCCGTGATTGGTCAGATGCAGGCGGATGATGATGTCTTCAGGACCTGCCTTGGCATATTCAACCTCCATGCTGAAATAACGCCCCTCATCAAACACTCCCGTGTCCTCCAGCTCATATTCCGTTTCTCCATAGCCGCGTTCACGGTTCCGTTGACGGAGCTCGTCATAAGGGAAAAGGGTTTGCGGATAACGGTACAGGGCCCGCGCATAGCTGTGGGTCGGCGTGGAGGCCAGATAGTGGTAGGACTCCTTCACGTCCTCGCCGTGGTTGCCTTCACGATTGGCCAGGCCGAAGAGACGCTCCTTGAGGATGGGATCTTTTCCGTTCCAGAGAGCCGGGGCAAAACAAAGACGGGACTGGCGGTCGCACCACCCTAACAAACCGTCCTCCCCCCAGCGATAAACACGACTGCGCGCATCCTCATGGGTAAAGGAATCCCAGGCTTCCCCATCACCGGAATAGTCTTCGCGCACCGTGCCCCATTGCCGTTCGGAAAGGTAAGGACCCCAACGTTTCCAGTTCGAGTGACTTTGGTAGCCACGTTCAGCTTCGAGGCGGCGATGTTCCACGGTGGGCATCCAGGAATCTTAACCGCCAAAAGGCCTCTGCCAAGAGTTTCTCAATAGTCCCGGAAATGCGAATCGAAACCGGAATGACGGGAGGAAACCTGCTGGAAAGATATGCTGTATGTTTGCCATGAATGATCATGGTCATCATTTTCTGCCCGTTTGTATTTCTCTCGCCAATTTTGTTGAAGGAACAGGCGGGATGATTCCCTGCTGCTAATGCTAAACAAAGAGGAATTCTTTTTATCAGAATGGGTCGCCTTCACCCAGCATCGGATTAGTTGGTGATTCTGGAAATACGGTGCGCCGTTTCTTTGACAGTAGATCCTCTGCAGTTGCCTTATGGAAAACCACCCGCACTTCTTCCGCCACTCGACTGGATTGGACTGACGGTTCTTCGGTTTTTCCACCAAAGCATAAAACGTCGCTGATAGATTTCCAGTTTCTGTAGCGATTGTGAGCGGATATGCTCGGCTGGTATCTGGCGGCGAATCATTTCCCGGACACCAACTGCCACAGCGTGTCGTTTGTAGGGAAGGAGGCGGGCATCCTAGACAGCGTCAACGGTCTTCGCCAGATCCGGCCTCGACTTGATTATGTCCGGGTTGAGAAAAATAGTATGGTTGATCCATGCCGTATCAATTTCCCGTTCCGAAAACACTATTTACCCTGGCCCTCGTGGTTGGTGGGAAAACCGCGGTGGAATCCGTTTCTTCATTAATCCCGGCTAAAACAGTAGATCAATGAAGGTGATAGGCCATGGGCTCGTGGATACGCAGGGATGTGCCCATTGTTTTTAAGCGGATGCCCCGGCCAATAACTGTCGGGCTCAGTTCCGACTTCTAATTTCTGGCTTCTGACTTCTGACTTCTGATCACTTCCTACCGGCCGGATTAGAGTCCGGGGCGTTTTTCTTGAAGGTCGATGTCGTCGTGCTCCCACGCGTAGCCTTTGGCAACAGCATCGGCCCAGAGGATCGGCCAATTGTTGGCTAGTGCTTTGGGTCCCTCGATGTGCCACTGACTCCAGCCGAGGCCGAAGATTTCGCATGTTTGTAGCGTGAATTCATCCGAACCGAAACGGGCAGAGCGCTCGTTGTCGCCGGGCTTGGCCCCTATTTTTTCTGAGGGGAAACCGGGCGGGAAGTTATTCTCGGAGGGCCAGCCCGGGAAATCCTGGTGGAATTGGCGCAGGTTCTCTGCCCGGGGGAAGAGATTGGTGTCCGCATGATAGAGGTGGTAGGCGACGGAAGTTTTGGTCCAGTCGATGGGGCCGGTTAGTTTCTCAAAGTTCCGGGTCAGGTTACTCATGGCGGTTTTGGTGCCGTATCCGGAGATGCCGGCGGGCGTGAGAATCATGAGGTGAGTGTCCGGCGCAAGGCTTCGGGCGATGTTGTGGACACGGGCAAGGGCGGCTAGCGTTGTCTGGGCAGGTGGATCCACCTGGCCATCGCGCCCCGGACCGCTGATGGGTTCGTTGGAAAGTTCGTACAGGACGTGGCTGCGCTGGGCAAAGTAGGGGGCGACGACTTTCCACAGGCCGGTGTTGAGCGCTTCGTCGTATTTCGGAACACCGGAGGCGGGCACACGGTTGTGGGCGTTAATAATGGCATAGAGACCGTTTTCGGAGCAGTGGTTCACGGCGCGTTCGAGTTGCTCGATCATGCTGCGTTGGTAGGCGGCTTCGGACCAATCGTATTTCCCGTAGCCTTCCTCGTGGATCCAGACGTCGAAGAGGATGATGCGGACGGCATTGAGACCTGCTACGCGCATCGACTTGTAATAGGAGGCGGGCTGCTCGGCAGGCTCCTGCGACCAGACCCAGGCGGTGCCGGCCCGGATCGGAGTATTGGCGTCGCTACGCAGAACCTTCAGGCGCTTGTCCGGTGTCTCGGCATCGGCTATGTCCACCACCCGGATGCGCGCACGGTCGGTGGCAAGAGGGGCGGAAGGGCCGTTGGGCACGGCTGGTATAATAGCGGCGCAAGCAGGTTGGAAAGACTGCATGCCGAGGGCGAAAACTAGGCCTAAGCCTAAAGCGGTGCCACGGTGGAAAAGCTGATTGCCGGTGAGGTTGTGCGGGGATGTCATGGATCGGGAGAGAATACGGGGAAGGGAGTTCGCGGTCAAAGACCAAGGTGACGGCCTATCTCCACAGGGGCTGTCTACGATGTTCGAAAAAAATCGAATGAAGAAATTGCCAAGAGATGGCGACTGAACCCAATTGCCCCACAAAAAAACGAGTGGCCCGTGCAGGGCCACCCGTTTTTGGAGGAAGCCTGCTATCTTTAGGACTTACCGTCCTTGGAAACGTAGACCCAGCGTCCACGACTGTTGTCGTATTCCTGGATGCTAATGTAGCCATCACGGTTGGTGTCCCAGAACGAATAGACCCGTGTTTGGAAATCCGCCACGGGCAGAGGCTTGGTGATGTCCTGATAGAAGCTAAGGGAAAGCCCCGTCTTCTTGATACCGTCCCGGAACTCATTCGTATGGATCTCTCCATCTGAATTGCTGTCCCAGATGGCAAACGTTTGGGCTTTTTCAGCATTGACGTACCAGTAGGGAAGATCCGTATTGAATTCGGTTAGAGTAATTTCGCCGTTCCTGTCTTTGTCCCAGGCATTGAAGGAACCTGTGGCAAATTCATCAAAGGTGACCATGCCGTCGTCGTTGATATCCCAGCGGGCAAGCTGAGCCTTGATTTCGAGGTTGTTCCGGAATTCTTCCTGGGTGATCCGTTGATCGTTGTTGGTGTCGACCATGTTGGTGGTGGTCACCGTTTCTGTTTTGACCGTTTTGACGGTCTGGGGCTGGCTGAAGGCCAGGCTGGCTCCTGAGAGCAGGAGCAGGGCAAGGATTGTGTTTTTCATAAGGGACTTTTGATTCTTGGGTTAGGTCTTTAACGACCGGTTTGTTGGCCTTCAGCATTGCCCGAACCGTGCCATTCCAAGCGGATCTCTTGGAAGATCCTGTACACCAACGTATTAAAGGTTCAGGTCTTGTTATCAAAGTGGCAGATAATGCCGCAACCTGCAACACACTGGCACTTAAATAGGCGAATATGCACGATTTTAAGATTGATCTCGGAAGAATTGCCTGCCTGTCATAACCCAATTGGGTAATGACAGCCCACCCAGGTGTTAACGGGCCGCGACCACGTTGATACTGCGTGAAACCCGAAATCTGTTACCATCTTCCCGTGAATAAGAATCTCCTCATCCAGGCCATTTCCGAAATTTTACAGCGGAACTTTGAGAGCCAGATGAATTCCTCGAAAAAAACCCGCGCGGACGGGAACGACTCCCAGAGTAAGTCTGAGGGGAAATACGACACCCGTTCGATTGAAGAAAACTATCTGGCGGATGGATTTGCCCGCCAGGCCCAGGCGGCGGCTGGTGCGATGACGGCTTTCAAGTGCATGCCTCTGCGGAACTTTGACCGGACTACGCCTATCGATCTTTCCGCTTTGGTTCAGGTCGGGTTCAAGGAAGAAAGTGTCTGGTTTTTTCTGGCCCCGGCTGCTGGCGGAACGGAAGTGGAGGTCGAGGGAAAGCGGATTACCGTTCTAAGTCCGGAATCACCTTTGGGATCGCAGCTTCTCGGATTGAAAACCGGTGGGCTGATCCACTCACCGGCAGCAAAAATCTTGGCTGTCGAATAGCATAGACTTGCGGATAGTTCACTCAAAATGAAGAGTCGAGCCCCTGGGTTCTCATGTGCCTTTTAGATGGTGACATCCTGGTTACATTTTGGTGACAGCCCATTAATCTCTTTGTCCTATCCCACATAAGATCAGCTACTTATGTCCACGGTTCGACCTCTCAATGAGGTGAGCTATTTGACAGAAGTCGCAATGGGGTGATATTGAGGCGTATGAAATTAAAACAACTCACTCACTCACTCCTAGGAATCATTGCAGCGGCTTTCATCGCCCTGCCTGTCGCTCAAGCTGAACCCCAAACAAAAGATATTGTGGATACCGCCGTCGCAGCAGGCTCATTCAAGACTCTTGCCGCAGCGTTAGGTGCTGCCGGATTGGTGGAAACGCTGAAGGGCCCAGGACCTTTCACCGTCTTTGCTCCTACGGATGATGCCTTCGCCAAGCTTCCCGCTGGAACGGTCGAAAACCTGCTCAAACCGGAAAATAAAGCCAAACTGGTCTCTATCCTCACTTACCATGTCGTTGCTGGGAAAGTTATGGCAGCCGATGTGGTTAAATTGACCGAAGCCAAAACGGTGCAGGGAACCACGGTGGACATTAAAGTGGTTGATGGAACTGTCACGGTCGATGGTGCCAAGGTGGTCAAAACCGATATCGCCACAAGCAATGGGGTCATCCACGTGATCGACACCGTTATCATGCCCTAATCGTTCGCTACTCATTTTAACAGTTTGATAAGCGGCAGTCCCCACAGACTGCCGCTTATTTATTTCGCAACAGGGATGATAAATGATCGGTTGTATAGCAATGGTCTCAGCCACGAGGTCTTAGTGTTGTGCTTCGCCAAGGTATGAGGTAAATTTTTGATGAGATGCTAAACGGAACCTCAAACGGATGACTTACCTCAATTTTCACCTTATTTTTATTCTGCCGGTGATCGGAGTGGTCTGGTGGTTGAGGCGCAACGAAAAGCTGGTGGCTCTCCCGTGGCAGCGGAGGGGAATTGTGATGCTCACATTGATCGCACTGGTGTATACCACACCGTGGGACAATTATCTGGTGGCGCGGGAGATCTGGGCTTACGGCGAAGGTCGGGTGATAGAACCGCTTATTATCGGATACGTGCCCATTGAGGAATATCTGTTTTTCATACTTCAGCCGACCATGACCGGTTTCTTCCTGCTGCTCTATGCCGGACGGCAGGGAGTGGGCAAAGCAGTCTTCAGTCGGCCGTTGCAACGCGGTCGACCGGCCTGGCTGGGAGCTTCTTTTTGGCTGTTTCTGACAGGATTCGGTGTGGCCTGTTTGACTGTGCTAACGGAGCGATTCACCTACCTGGGATTGATCCTGGCATGGGCTTGCCCGGTGTTGGCATTTCAATGGGCCTATGGGGGAGGAACCCTCTGGTCGCTGCGGAGGTTGCTGATCCCTGCCGTGGGCACGCCGACTCTGTATTTGTGGGTGGTGGATTTTATTGCGATCGAGTGGCGCATCTGGTCGATCCTGCCAGCCACCAGCACCGGCTGGAAACTTGTCATCCTGCCGTTTGAGGAGGCTCTCTTTTTTCTGCTGACCAACCTGCTTGTGGTGCAGGGCCTGATTCTTTTCTATCAGGCTTCATGCAGTTGGCCCATATTCCAGAAGAAGGCAGAAGGCTCTCATGAGCGGGCTACCTGAATCGTCACTCTGGACGGGCTGGGTGTTTCTCGCCAGTCTGGTCTTGCTGGGGATGCCGCACGGGGCTTTGGATCATCTGGTCTGGTTCAAGGGGACGGGTCGGCGTTTCGGGATCGCAGCGCTGCTTTGTTTTTGTGGGGTTTATGTGAGCATCGTAATCCTGGCGATCGGGATCTGGTGCTTCGCCCCGTTCTGGTCTGCCGTCGGGCTGATTCTGCTGACCTGGTTTCATTGGGGCGATGGGGATCGCATGTATGAACAGGCAGGTGGGGGGGGTAAAGGATGGCTTTTTCTGGCTTGGCGGGGTTCATTGCCGATGCTGGTTCCCTTGCTCAACCATCCAGGCGATTATGTCGACGTATTACAGGGAGCGATCCGGGTAATTGATCCTTCGGCTGCCGGTCTCGGTTTACTGGATATCGCAGGCGATCCGATGTTTCGATTTGGCGTGGCGGTATTGCTGATGGTTCTGGGCGGAGTCTTCTGGTGGTATGTAGGCAGGTTTCGTCAGGGCGCCCGGAGGTTGGTTCTGGAAGACCTGCTTCTAATTGGTGGATTTCTGCTGTTGCCCCCGCTGGTTTCCATCGGCCTGTATTTCATTTTCTGGCATTCTTGGCGGCATATTCACTTACTTGCGACGGCCCTGGGCCGACCCGTTGCCCAGGAGGGCGGGGGAGTAAACTGGACCTCTTTTTACCTGCGGGCGACTCCATTTACTTTGGCCGGGATCGGCTTTGTTGTGGGATTGGCTCTATTTGCCGGCCCCCGTCTGGGCGATGTCAACTTGTTGGTGGGGGTTTACCTGATCGTTCTCTGGGGATTGACCTGGCCGCATGCCGTTTTATGCCACCGGATGAGCCGCTTATTTGTGCCAATAGCAAATAAATATTCGTAAGCGAACTTGCATATATGCAAAGAAGGCTTAAGGTTTGCTGGTCCTGTCAAAATATCAAAATCAATTAAGGAGAATAAATGCCCGAACTGTCATTAGGTCAATACGAACTAGTCTATAATACATTATCACTGACGATTGCATGCATGTTTGCATCTTTCGTCTTCTTTGTGCTGACCAAAAACAACATCTCACCGCGATACCGTGGATCCGTCATCGCTTCTGCGCTGGTTGTATTCATCGCTGGCTACCACTACTTCCGGATTTTCGGAAGCTGGGAAGGAGCCTATCAAATCAATGCTGCTGGCGACGCCTGGACGCCGACAGGACTACCATTCAACGATGCTTACCGCTATGTCGACTGGCTGCTGACCGTGCCACTGTTGATGGTGGAACTGGTTCTTGTGCTGGCTTTAAGCAAAGAGCTGACTAAATCGCTGATCTTCAAGTTGGGCATTGCTGCCTTCCTCATGATTGCGTTGGGCTATCCCGGAGAAGTGGATCGCACCAGCTCTGAGCTGATGTCATCCCGCGGAATGTGGGGATTCCTGAGTACGATTCCGTTTGTCTATATTCTTTATACCGTGCTGACGCATCTGAAGGCTTCCATGGCCAAAGCGCCGAGAGAAATTTCTGTGCTGCTGCGCAACGCTGGGTTGCTGACGCTCTTCACCTGGGGATTCTACCCTATCGCCTACATGGCACCGTTTTACGGTCTTACCGGTGGCACAGCTGAAGTCGGATTGCAGGTCGGTTACAGCATCGCTGACATTGCGGCGAAATGTGGATATGGTCTGTTGATCTACAACATCGCCCGCCTCCGCTCGTTGGAAGAAGGGTATTCAAGCGAAGATGCGAAAATAGCTAGAGTCTGATTTCGAACATCTTTAAAAACATTAAAAGCGGCCCAAAGTATTGGGCCGCTTTTTTTTCTTCATCTCCAATGTACTGAATTCTCCGCTCCCCAAACTCTTGCAATCCTAAAATGATGGTTGAGTGATAATTCGTCGAAATATCGGTAACCGAATCTCGATAAGAATCTTACGCATTAGCCAAAGCTGCTTTTTATGACTTCGATCTACAATATGCTCCGGGAGCGATTAATCTCCGAGAAAGCCCGCCAAGCCGGCGAAAGAGTGGTAGTCACCATCGCTCTGGTTGCTTTTGTTGTTCACCTAATTCTGATCGGGCTGCGCCATTTAGACTTTTTACCGTTCCACAGCCAACAGCTTGACGAGCTTCTGATTAACCCGATTGCAGCAATCTACACACCTTTTACCTTCATCTTGGTTTATGAAGTCTATCTCCTCGTCTTCTATTTGCCACAGTCCATCACCCAATACATCGCCCGACAGTATGAAATCATCACTCTGATCATTGTCCGTCGGATTTTTAAAGACATCGCCAACCTGAAGTTAACCACTGATTGGTTTAGCCAGCCGGAGGATATACAACTGACCTGCGATATCGTGGCCACGTTAATCCTCTTTTTACTTATCATCCTCTTCTATCGGCTGGCCCGCAGTCTTCCGGTCAACACAAAAGGGAAGGAGTCTTACTCCCCCGATTTACTCCGCTTCATCTATTTTAAAAATATTATCAGCTTGTTGTTGGTTCCGTTGTTGGTGGGTCTTGCAATCTACAGTTTTGTTACCTGGACCCAGGAGACCTTTTTCATGGCTAATGAAGCAACCGTTACTGTCATTGACGTGAACAAAGTTTTCTTTGAAGATTTTTTTGGAATTCTGGTCATGGTCGATGTGTTCCTGCTTCTGCTTTCCCTTATTCACACGGACAGTTTTTCCAAGGTGGTGCGGAATTCCGGTTTCGTTATTTCGACCATTTTGATCAAGATATCCTTCGGAGCTGATGGACTAGTTAGTATCGCCCTTATTTTGGGGGCTGTTTCCTTTGGAGTCGCGATTCTTTGGGCGCACAACCTCTTTGAACGAACCCTCTCACCTGCTCCAGAATGATGGCCTCCGTTTGAATGGCTTAACATTTGGTTCGCTTTTTTGTGCCCATGATTCATCGATGGCAGGATATCCGTATGAAGCTGGAACATATTCTATAGGCAGCTGCTGACTCCATTTTTTATCATTCACAAAAGTTAAAGTTTAAAACGTTAATTTGGACGGGCTCGTTTTTGTTGGCAACAAGCGTGGTGTCGGTAATAATCCGGTTTCCGCCATGAAACTGTTCTCCAAACTAAATTTCTTCCTGCTGTCGGGCTATCTGATGGCCTGCCAACTCCCAGCTCAGGAGTATGCCAACCGGTCTCCGGTTAAAATGCTTCAGGAAGCTTGTGAAAAGGGGGATCTGGAACTTTTGGAGCAGGCACTCCGCCAGGGGGCTGATCTGGAAGCGCGTGACTATGCGGGATACACTCCCCTCGCCCAGGCGGCAAGATACGGCAAGGTTGAAGTGATGAAGGCTCTACTGAAGCGGGGGGCTGATATCAAGGCCTGGGATAGGGAGGGGACTTCGGTTCTCTTCAGAGCTTGTTTCCATAATCAAACGGCGGCGGCTTTATTTCTTCTGGAAAAAGGACTGAGTCCCAATTGGGGAAAGCCAGGGAATACGCTCTGTTTAGCGACTGCTGCTTATTGGGGTGATTTAAGGTTGGTCAAGGCACTTGTGGAGCATGGAGCGGAAATTAACGATAATAGTGGAAGAGCAACGGCTCTCATGGAGGCTATCAACAAGAATTATACCGGGATTGTACTTTACCTCTTGTCTGCTGGTGCCGATCCCAAGATATCCGCTCCCGGGCGCAAAAGTGCCTGGTGGTCCAAATATCCTCCGGTGTCGGTGGCTGCGTGGAATGGGAATGCCGAAATGATCAGGGCGTTGGTGGTCAAAGGCTGTGATGTCAATGAGCTTTCCCCGATTGATGAGAGTCCCTTGATTCTTGCCACAAGGAAGGACCGATCGGATGCAATCAAGGCCCTGGTTGAGACGGGTGCGGATGTGAATGCTCGTCACCCCAAAAACAAGTGGGTTGCTCTCCACTATGCGGCGGAAGAGGGAAAGGTTGAGGCCTTAAAAGCTCTTGTGGATAAAGGGGCCAATCTGGAGGTCAGGGCTTCCGGCGAAAGAACGGCTTTGATGATGGCGGCTTGGGAAGCCGAGGAGGAATGCGTCAAAGTGCTGTTAGATGCCGGGGCTGACCCTAATGCCCAAAACAGTAGTGGAAAAACTTCCCTCATGTATTCCTGTCACAGACACTCTGCCAGCAAGAGCCAGATCGAGGCCCTTTTAAAGGCCGGAGCCAGACTCGATTTAAAAGACGGATTGGGAAATACGGCTTTGACCTTTGCAGCAAGCCGGGGACATCAGGACTTGGTTGAACTTTTCCTGGTCAAAGGAGCTGATCTCAAGGAAAGGCATATTTTTTCTACAGAGCTAAGAGGGAAAAAGGTTACGGACAGGCAGGCCTGGGTTTTGGGTCTGGGCTCTATTTATGCGCTTATTAAAAATGATGAGCTTTCTTCTTTAGGGGATACTTCCATCAGACCATATCAGCGCGAAGTCAATTCGTTGAAAAAATACTGGAAGATCGAAAGCAGGGAGGATGCCTATAGGACTCTGACCTGGCTTAAAAGTGAGGGGCATCGCATAGAGTATCAAAAAATGGCTACCCAATCATCCTGGTGGAGCATTTTATTGTATCAGGCCATGGTTCCACTGAAATTGGCCAACTCTGAGTCCGTCAAAAAACAGCTTTTTGCCAGGCAAAGTTACCGTAGGTGGGGGGATCGTAGTGGTTTGATGTGGGATCTCAGTCGTATAGTAATGGTGACCCGCTCTGCTTATGAGGCAGGATATCTGGAAGAAGATGAAGTTTGGGAACTTCTTATGCCGATAGGAGTTGAAGTGCAGAAAAAATTCGGTTCTTGGCGGGAAATGGGGGAAAACTTTCTGGATGGCAGGGAAATATGGGATGGTGAAAGGAATTCGCGGTTTCAGACCTGTTTTGAGTTGCTGTCTGATCCCAGGGATAAGAACAGCCCATGGAACAAGTATTCATGGGATTTGGATCTGACTGAATGACCCTGCTTAAGCAAACCCACTTACCTTCCCCTGCTCCGCCCAAACATCCTTGTTTCTCCAGATATCTGCATCCAGAATAGTATCATTTGAAGTAGGTCAGGCAATTTGAACCAAGGCAATAAAATGCTGGGCATAAAAGGGAGGGTAATACCCCATAGAGTGCCCGTCGACCCCCTCTACTCTTTCTAATGATGGCAAATAATTTGTGCGAAAAAACGAACCCTTTTGTGGAAAACCTATCCTGTTTTCAGAGGTTGTGTTTATTCATTTCAAACAAAAATAGCGTGGTATCCTGGTCATTCCAATGTTAGAGCCTCCCGCCATGCGATCGGAGTTTGCAATCCGGGAGCCTAGAGGGCTTCTGTAACAACGACTGCGAAAACGTTGAGTATTGAGAGTTGAGCGCATAAACCAACCTGGCCATTGAACTTTGCTTAACACGTGCGATCAGCGGATTTAGTATGAAAATTTCCATTCTAAATTGGAACATCTGGTCCCAGAACCTGCCTTTGTTGGGTTGGGCCGCACGGCGGGGCACCATCTTATCCACCCTGCAGGATTGTGCAGCCGACTTTATTTGTCTCCAAGAAGTACGCTGGAACTGGATGAAAGATCTCGAGGCGGCATTGCCCTTCTACAAATGGACGGGTATGGCGAGGGATTTGGCCCTCAATTCCGAGTCAACCCCGATTTTTTACCACCATGGCCGTTTTACGCTCCTTACAACAGAAACTTTCTGGCTTTCGGATAATCCTGACCGGATATCCCACGGATGGGATGCGCATTATCCACGTACTGCGACATGCTGTAGCTTCCGCTGCAATCAATCTCAAAAGTTAGTCACCGTGGTCAACACCCATCTGGATCATTGGGGCCGGAAGTCGCGGGAACTAGGTGCCGGTTTGATCCGAAAAAAAATGGAACAACTGCCCACGGATCAGGCCATTCTTGTAGCAGGTGATTTAAACTCTGTTCCGGGATCGTTACCTTGCCAGATTTTACTGGAAAATAACTTTCTTCAGGACTGCGCCCAGGGGAATTCCGCTTCTTCATGGAATGCATGGGTGGGCGGGCGCTTTGGTTGGTGGCAAAGCCGCCTGGACTACATTTTCACCCGGAACATGGAAATCCGCGACTATCAACTCCTGAAGGATCCTGGAAATTGGCTTCCGTCGTCCGATCATAAAGCACTCTTCGCCCGGCTGGAGATTTTATCATGATTTCCGTCGGAATAGCGTTGGCGGCTGTCGGATGGATCGTATCTCTAGTCACGATCCCCTTCATCCTGCTATCTAACAAACGTCCCGCAGGTGTTTTGGCATGGCTGTGGGCTGTTCTCCTGTTTCCTTATTTCGGGGCTTTTTGTTATTTGGTTTTCGGCAGTGAACGTGTTTATCGGCGCCATCTTCGCAGACGGCGGAAAGCCCACGTTCGGCGGAATGAGATTGGCGAACAGCCCCTGCCCAATGGTTTGGATAAGGGTGATAGTGATTTGGGGGAATTACTTTCCAATTTGAATATTTTTTCCAGCAGCCGCTATGAAGAAGCCGAACTGTTGGTGGGAGGAGGGGCATTTTATGCCGCCCTTGAAAAACTCATCCTAGGCGCCCGGACCAGTATTTTCGTCGAGTTTTTCATATGGAGAAATGATGAATATGGCCAGCGAATGCTGAAGCTGCTGGTTGGGGCCGCCCGGCGTGGGGTGAAGGTCTGTGTGATTGTGGATGAGATGGGAAGCTTATCCTTGCCAAGAGGTTTTTTCAATGAACTGCTGAAGGCTGGCGGTAAGTTTTCATGGTTCAATGCCCTCCATCTTTTGCGCAATCGCTGGGCCTTCAGTCTGCGGAACCACCGTAAAATTCAAATCATCGACGGCCACACAGCCTTTGTCGGCGGCATGAATCTTGGGCGTGAATACATGGGTGTGGATGTTTCCCATGGCAGTTGGCAGGACATGCAGGTTCGCGTCACCGGACCGGTCGTGGTTTCACTCACCCAGACTTTTTTTGAAGACTGGCACTTTGCCACGAAAGAAGACCTCAATAATGCTCTGCCTTTTAAGAAGGTGGTTCCCACTACATCAACCTCAGGATTGGTTCAGGTGGTGGAAGATGGCCCCGATTCCTGTCGACATCCGATTATTCACTCCAGTTTGGCCATCCTGAATGCCGCTCAGAAAAGCGTATGGATAGCTGCAGGTTATTTTTTCCCACAGGAACCCTTATTGAGTGGCCTTAGAATGGCGGCTATGCGCGGAGTTGATGTGAGAATCCTTATTCCGGCCAAGACCGATCATCCCTATCTGGTCATAGGAGCGAGATCCTATTACGAGGAGCTGTTGTCCCATGGGGTGAGGCTTTTTGAATATAGTCGCGGAACCCACCATGCGAAGGTTGTCGTGATGGATAAAAAATGGGTTTCGATTGGCTCCGCCAATTTTGACATTCGTTCCATGCGATTAAATTTTGAGTTGAACCTCCTGTTCCGAGCACCTGACCTCGCCTCCGAAGTCGTTGCCGTTTTGGAGAAAGATTTTGCACACTCCAAGGAGATCAAGTTGGAGACGTTTAAGATGCGTTCGATCTGGGTTAAGCTTGCAGAAAACACCTCCCGATTGCTGGGACCTGTCCTTTGAGATTTTGCTTTGTATCAGCCCCCGATCCCCGATGATTATATAGGGTTCCCAAATAAACCTGAATAGGGTGGGTTGATTGCGGATATTTCATCTATTTGCGACTGCTCTTATCAAGCTCGGGTCCTGTGGCATCTTCAACTTTCTATTTGCCCATTATTTGGTTAGGCCCTGTAGCTCACAGTTTTTTGGTAAGGTCTTCGATTCCATCAAGGATGGTTTTGCAACGCCAGAGGAATAGAGCAACAACTATGGCGTCCCGGAAAAGAGTGGTGGCAATCGGAATCCATGCACAGGCCAGCATGATTCCATTTCATTGCAGTTTGGCCAAGACAGCGAATAAGAAGGTAATGACGGGAAGAATTCTGTTCAAAGGCGTAACCCAAAAAGAAACAACCATGAGATGTCCACCCAAGATGATGGGCACTTCTATGCGGCGATCCGCCTAATCGCTCTGCATCCCAGAGGTGTTGAGAATTCGGGAATATTATTGAGCCCATCCCGTTGGCAGGAGCGTTGCACTGTGAAGCTGAAACCAGCCGCGCACAGGCGGAGCTATTCTGGAAATGGACTTAGAAAACTTTTACTCGTGCTATTTCCTCATTACCCGGCAGTTGATAGCAGCTGAGGCTATGCCACCCATGAACAAAAAAGGGCTCAAAGAAAAAGGTCGGAGGAAGGGAATGGACAGGATAAAGAGACCCAGTAGCAGACCGGAGGGCCTCCAGGGATTTCAACAAGAGCCGCATCGTGATGCACTTTGTTTGTAAGCATTCAGGGCATCAGTCGCGGCCTGAGGAATTCCTTGCCTGGATCATTTGCGTTGCTGTCCGTTGAGTGTTGTTAGGAGACAACTCTCCTTGAACGTTGATATTCTCGATTCCAACTTCTTCTTTTTACCACCCCGGCTTAGGATTTCAACAATAGCTGTTTTGAATGATGGTCTCCCGCAGCTTGCAATATTGTAAGCCCGGATAAAACCAAAAATTTATTCATTAAAATCTCCATCTTGCTTGCAGCGTGTGACTTATCCATGATCTGCTTCCCGATGGCATACTTTCTGCAAATGGAGTTGCATGAATTACCCTCCGTTTCTCAAACACTGTCGCTGTAGCGCCTATTCGCTCTTCGTTCTGGGCTGCTTCCTTCCTGAAATTTCATGCGCCCGCAATCTGCCCTTGAATGTTGTGGGTATAGAACCCAGAAAAAACAATAATGTGCGGGTGTTTCATGAGGCACGTATCACGGTTTATTGGCAGAACTCCGACTACTATACCAAATTATTGAAAAGTTCGTCTGGGGTCCGGCTTAAAAATGGCATGCATGTGGCGGTCGATCCCAAGCTCATCCCTTATGGCTCCAAGATCCGGATTGAAGGATGGGGAACCTATACTGCCGTCGATACCGGCAGTGCCGTAATCAAACGAACTGCAGCCAAAAGAATGGGAAAAAATGTTCCGGTCGTTGATGTCTTTTTTGTCAGTAAGGAGGAAGCGCTTCGGGCCACCAGAATGAATCCGATTTTTTCCAGGGTTGAGATTATCGAAGTTGCCAAATCCAGCCCGAGGATCTAAATGGTTCCGCCAGCCAAAACCGGGGTGTACTTGGCTCTGTGGGGAATCCGTCCTGACTCCTCTTTTGCCTAGACCCGCTCTGCAGCGTGATCGACACACCTTCCTGATCGCGAAGAAGGGATCATTTTCACAGCTCCTTCGGGCGTCCAGCACTAACCCCCGCCAGTGCCATCATTTGAAACGCGCTGGTGCATTGATATCTACTGGCTGGTAGAACGCGCCTCGGCCTGGACGGGAAACTTCCGCCGCCTTTCCAGGGACTATTAAATTAAAACCGAGCACTCTGAAAACCTGATCACTGTCGTCCCCGTGTTCTGCAGATTGGTTAAATCATAACTTATTCACAGCTCCCAGGTTTTTTTGAGTTGAAATCAACCGCTCGGAAGTTAAATTTCAGAATGTCTAAAAACCGCGCCCTTCTTGCTTTAGGGTTGTTACTTTTTGCCTTTCTGTTGGTCCTGCTGGTCTGGTTTCTGTTTTTCCGCCCGGCCCCTCCTGGCGCAGCTATCGTGGTTCCAGCACCCGTGCCTCCGGCAGAACTCGCACCGGAAACGAGTGAAGTGGAAGTGACGATAGAGGCCGCAGACGGGGTTGCCCGGGGAAGTACGATCGAAGTGCGTTGGACAGGTCCCAATAGCAGCAGCGATTACCTTACCGTTGTCACTGCGGTAGCTCCTGAGGGCAAGCATGGAAACACTACCGTGACCGCGTCGGGCAATCCCCTGAAACTGCTGATGCCAATGGACGAGGGCCCCCATGAATTGCGCTATATGACCGGAGTTGGTGCCCGGGTATTGGCTCGCCGTCCAATCGTCCTCACGGGCACATCCGCCACCTTGACCGCTGCCAGTGAAGTGGAGGCGGGTCGCACCATCGCCGTAAAATGGTCGGGCCCCGGGCACGCTGGCGATTACCTCACCATCGTCCCAAAAGACTTTCCGGAGGGGAAGTATGGGAACTATGTGCAGGTTGGTTCCGCGTCTCCAGCGTCTCTGCTCATCGGCATGGTGCCTGGTGAAGCCGAGCTGCGTTACGTGAGCGGGCAGGGAGCGATCGTATTAGGTCGTGCTCCCATCACCATTGTGGCGGCTATCGTGACCTTGGAGGCCGGGGAAGAAGCAGTTGCTGGTAGTGACGTGAAGATCACCTGGACGGGTCCGGGGAACGGCGGTGACTATATCACTATTGTCCCAGAGGCTTCTGCCGATGGAAAGTATGGTGATTATAGGCCGACTTCAGCGGGGGCCGAGCTTACCGTGAAAGCCCCGGATGAAGCGGGTCCGGCGGAGGTGCGTTACATGAGCGGTCAGGGTGGACTCGTGCTGAAACGCCGTCCAATACTCATTCGTTGAGAGTTGGTGTCCGTTGGACACCGTTTTCAGTTTTCGGTTTTGGAACTGAGAACTGAAAGCGAAGCTTATTGACCACTGATAACTGGTTCCCAGCGGCCCAATACTTAAAGCTTAGTTTATTGTCAGATTTCATACGCTGAACCTTTGCGTATTTATCTTCCAACCACGGTATGCGAGCCAACCAAATCCTCTGTCGCATCTCCCCTTGGCCGGGCACTAATCAAGGGCTCATCCCGCTCAATGAATGGCACTAAGATAAATCTGTAATCTTTTTGAAAATTTTGAATGACTTAGGTAGGTAACGGCATCCCAAAACCCATTTATCTTAGTGCCATTCGTGTCAGTCTTTGATTCTTGACGGGTTTGCCAATTGTCAAGAACTGAGCCCGTGGCACCCAGTGGCAACAGGGGGAAGAAAAATAGTGTTGAAGCGGATCAGACGTCGCCTCTTTCGGTAAGCCAGCAGGGCGGGTAAAGAATGGGGATCAAAAATCCGGCCGGTCAGGATCATCCACTGAGAAAACTGTAAATCTTCCCCCATGGGAAACAGGGATTCGTGGTTCCTCTTGGCGGCCGAATGCACGGCAGGCTTTTCTCCTCTTTCGTTGCGAGTGGTGGGAACATAAGGAGGAAAGGAAAAAGCTGCTGTTTCATGGTCTATCCGTCGTTACAGAGGATTATGCCGTGGGTGTCGCTACGCTGGAAAGAGGAGAGCGTGACGCCAAAGATGTGTGAGACGTGGCTTTGCATAATGTGGTCCCCCCGTGATCGGAAGAACCCGTCGGTGAATGGGACTGATCAAACTTGTATGAAGACCTTGAAACGACATGCCAACTTTCTAAAAGCATCAATAAGTTATTGATTTTGAGTTATTTACAACTGTGCGCCTTAAGCCCTAAAGTGTATCCTATGCCTGTTCTTTGCACGGTCTTACAATGTAAAATTCTGAATTTTGCAAAGGGTTTATTCTCCGTTTTTTTTAGTGGAGACGTGCGCTGCACAAATATTTTGTTTTTCATAAGGCATTCAGATGATGCGGCCAATCCTTTCGAAAACGCGGCATGAAACGTGAGTCCATCCCCGTTGTGTTTATTTTTCTAGCCACGTTCCCGCGCTTTGCAGGAGGTTTTTGATGGATCTGCGCTCCTGCCATCCTTTCTGGCTTATAAAAAACGGTCTGCCCGCTGCTTATCCGAAGCTTGACCGTTCCCTGCGTTGTGATGTTCTGGTAGTGGGAGCAGGCATTACCGGCGCCCTCGCCGCCTATCATCTGCAGGAAGCCGGCCTTTCCACCATCGTCCTCGACAAACGGGAAGTGGCCTGGGGAAGCACCGCCGCCAGCACGGCCCTGCTCCAATACGAAATTGACACGCCCCTCGTCGAACTGACACAAAAACTGGGTTGGAACCATGCTTCCTCCGCCTATCTCGCCTGCCGTGATGCCATAGGAAAGCTTCATCGTCTTACTTCCAGACTTGATCAGGACTGTGGCTTTTCACTCAGGCCCAGTCTCTACCTGGCCAAACGGAAACAGGACCTTCCTTTTTTCAAACAAGAACTGGCCGCACGGCGCCGGGCCGGAATCAATGTCGAATTCCTTTCCTCACGCGAGTTGAAAGCAACCATGGGCCTGAAAAAGTCCGGAGCACTGTGGTCAAAAAACGGTGGGCAGGTTGACGCTTTTGCCCTGGCCCACGCTCTTCTCAAATCGGCCTCGCATAAGGGCCTGCGCGTTTATGATCGGACGGAACTGTCCCATTACGAATGGCAGGAGAAGGGCTTGATTGCACGAACTACAGATGGATACAGTATAGAAGCTAAGCAGGTGGTTTTTGCCACGGGTTACGAGGCGCAATCCATGCTGCCGAAGAAACTTGTCTCCCTTCATAGTACTTTCGCCCTGGTCAGCGAACCCCTACCTGCCAATCAAAAGCTTTGGAAGAAAGGCTGCCTCATCTGGGAACATGATGACCCCTACCTCTATCTGCGCAACACACCGGATCGCCGCGTAATTGTGGGAGGCGAGGATGAACCCTACCGGGATCCAGAACGCCGCGATGCGGCTTTGGCAGGAAAAACTAAAACCCTGGAAAGAAAGCTGAAACGATTGTTTCCCCATTTGAAATGCGAAACCGCTTTTGCCTGGGCCGGAACCTTTGGCAGCACCAAAGACGGTCTCGCCTACATAGGCCGTGTTCCTGAGTTTCCCCGGGCGTGGTTCAGTCTCGGGTTTGGAGGTAATGGAATCACCTACAGTATTCTGGCCGCCGAGATTGTGCGTGACGGCATCCTTGGAAAGAAGAACCGTTACGCAACGCTTTTTGGGTTTGATCGCTGAAACGTTGTCTTCAACACATGCTCTCAGCGGGATCAGTCTTCGATTCTTGGCAAATAGATTCAGGAATATGGGGTGAAGGGTTAGCACGAAAACCGGGAGTATAATATGCAGGGGCGGTATTAGCGGGGTCATAGCGGGGTCAGTCCTCGAATCTTGACAAATAGATTCAGGAATATGGGGTGAAGGGATGACAAGAAAACCGAGAGTAGAGAATGCAGGGGCGGTGTCGGAGCAACTGGTGGCCATAAAAACGGATCCTTTAAGTGAGGCATGGAAAAGCGAAGCAACAGTTAGGGCAGCGTGCGGTGGTAGCCCCTGGATTAATGAAATGGCTGAGGAAAAGGATCCTCGCTGGCGGGCACGGCTGCGGGTAGAAGGGCAGGGGGAGGAGAAAGTTGACGTGGCCTGGGATCTGAGTTGCCGTGACGGGGGAAGCGTGCTACAAATCATCAAACGGATAGAAGCGCGGTGCCAGAAATACGAGGAGTGGAAAAGAAAACCTGAAAAATACAGCCAACGGTTGTTAAGAGTCGGGGACTGAGCCCGGTAAATCTCGAAATCACAAATCAGAATTCTTAAATGCTTTTTTATAAGCAAAAAAGCAAAGGGACACAAAAGGTGAGAGATAGGGGAGTTCTGTTTTTCGAGTGGGAACCCGTTTTCCATTTGTAGTGGCGGTCTCCCGGATGTTGGATTTTTATTCTCCCTGTCCATTCTAAAAATTTCAAATCAGAAATACCCAGTCCCCCTCTCGTTCTGTCAAATGTCTGGAGTCGACCCCATTGCTCCCCATTTGTCTCAGTAGTGGCTTAGCGGCTGTCCGGCTTCTGTTGCGTCTATCCTGATGTGCATCGAATGTCTCCCGAATTCTCCGGTCAATCCTGTCCGTGGACCGGTCAGGCCTTTGGATTTCAGACCACCTAATGACAAGGACATTAAATGGTCACCCTATCGTGATGCTTTCCGATTCTGCTTGACAATTCCCCGGAAGCCTCAAGCAAATGGCGAATGCGCATTCTCCACTCGCTCGCTCTTTCTGCTTTTTGCCTTGTCCTTGTCCAATCGCCCCGCGCAGCGGCCCCGTCTGCGATTATAGGGACTCTTGTAATGACAGACATCACGACCGGGCTGAAGATTATTGACGAAATTGACACATCCAAGGTTGCCCCGGAATTTTGCTCCCCAGAAGAGGGCAGCCTAGTGGAAACGATCCTTGGCCGTCCCGCGCGTGTTCTTCCGGCCGGTGATGACCCGGCTGCCATGGCTTACGTTATTGGCAAGGGCAAGGGACTACAGGCGGGCAAGGCTTATGTTCTGGCAGTGGAATATCCGGACGACATTCCGCGCACGATCTTTTTGATCAATCGGGGCTCCGATTACTACCGTGGCTGGGCCACCGGCACGGCTACGGGTGATGTGCGGGGGCAGTTCGCCGAGCCGGTTTTGGAATCGCTCGAATATCCCCAAACCGGACAATGGCAGACCTTCAAACAATTTTTTTACCTTCTGAACAAATTTCAAGGGGTTGTGGGTGTGCGGAACCCCGACAAGCCCGGCATCCGCCCCTATCTTCCGGAAAATGGCTTTCATGTCGTCATTTTTCAGAGCAAGAAGATCAACGATCCCCGATCCGAGGGTGCGGCCGTCGGGCGGATTCGTCTGTATGAGGTTCCGAATCCCTCATCGCTTTTTGCAAAAATCAACTATCCCCCAGACGATCTTCCGAGAAGGCGAATATTCTGGCGCGAGGAAATGGCAGACAACCTGCTGGAAAACCCGGACCCGAACGTGCTTCCCGTGGAGGATCCGCTGGATTGGTATCGCTACAAAATGCGGATGGCGAAGGTTCTCGGGATCAACACATTTACCAAGGATCTGCTGGAGTTCGGGTTCAACCAGGGCTGGGAAACGGGCGATCAGAACTGGGTGGGGGAAGCACAACCGCCCAACAAGGATCTCTGGACCAAACTCGTCCCCGTCGCAACCGAAGAGGGTATGGATATTATCCCCTACTTTGAATACAAAACGGGCATAGGCCTAACGAATGAAAGTCTGGCCAGGCAGCGCCGCGCAAAGAAACTCTATGATGGCCTGAAGAAGACCGGCGGTAGCATGGATAACTACACCGCAATCTGGTGGACGGAGGCAACCAACGGGGATTTGACCGATCCTGAAACGCTTAAGGACGCAAAGCGCATGCTGGACAAGACGATGGTCGAATTCTCCAGCCAGGGAAAGTTCGCCGGGGTCTGGCTCCGCGCCCGCGGTTCCCATCTGCCCATGAGCTTTTCCGCTGATGCCATCGAAAGATTCCGTATGGACAATCAGATGGATGCAGAGTCGGCCAAGGCCGACCAATCGACCCTTATCGCATCGTATGAGGGGGATCAGGCGCTTTACAAAAAGTATGTGGCATGGTGGTTCGGAAAGAGGGCGAAATTTCTGACCGCGCTCCGCGACCATTTGAGGGTGCAGCTACGCCAGTCCGAAGTGCAGGTCTTGTTCACTCCCTGGCCGGGGGAGCCCGTGCCCATTGTGCAGTCCAAGGCTTCCCATTACGGCCATCCCGGCGTCGTAACGGACAATCCCGAGTGGTGGAAGGATTTCGCCAACACCCAGGAGGAGTCCGGGGTTTGGAAGTGGCAGTGGATGCCAACATCCTTTGAAGATGTGATCTCCCATGGACTGTATCGAAAGGCTCTTCAGGAAAGGCCCCCCATTAACTTCGGGATAAATCTCGAAAGCTACGGAAACCTTGAGATTTTCCATTCCGCCCCACATGCGGACCCCGAGAACTACAAGAAGATTGATGATGTCATGATGACCTATCCCATTGGCCGGCTCTTCACCGTGGCGGATTCCACCCTGATGGAGGAATACCGGTGCGCCAACGGCCTGACGGTTGTGCGCCACTACCCGTTGAATGAGGATAGCGGAGATCCCAAGGTCGAGCCATCTCCTTTTGGAACGCTGGTGGGCTACATCTGTGTCGATTGTGACCGGGCCGGGAATCATATGCTGCTGGACCAGGCCCGCGCGATTGCCAATGGCGATCCAAGGAACATCGCTTACCTGTGCGGATCGAGTTTTTCAACCGGATTCCCGGAGATTCTACGCCGCTTTAATCAGGCTTTTCTTGCGGTTCCGGCGCTGCCTTCCAAACGGCTGGAAGGCGCTTCCAGCGATCCCGAGGTTGTCGTGCGCGAAATCGCCACCCCGGGCAAGGGCACTTATTATTTTGTGGTGAATACCTCTTTGGAAAAAAAACAGGGAGTTACTGTGACCTTGCCCGCCAAGGGCGCGGTGACAACTCTGGTTACCGGAGCACCCGAATCAGGAACAGTCTTGAAACTCGACATGGAATCCGCCGATTTGCGGTCCTATCGTGTCGGCCCCTAACTAAAAAAGGTTCGGACCGGGCACATGGGTAACAAACTGACCGGGGACATAGGTAAGAGTATAGGGTGTGAAAATGCCCTGGGAAAACGTGTTATCAATCGAAGTGAAACAGAGATTTGTGAATTTGATGGAGAGCGGTCACTTCCTCACGGGGTTAGTCGTTAACAATTAACACAATCTAATAAGTCTATCCATGTCCTCTTGAATGGATTTTAAAATGGGTTATTCTGGATGAAAGGCAAGGATTGTGCAGTTTTGGCGGGGTCAGTTGGCAGGGTCAGTCCTCGAATCCTGACAAATAGGTTCAGGATCATGGGGTGAAGGGATGGCACGAAAACCGAGAGAATAGTATGCAGGGGCGGTGTCAGAGCAAGTGCTGGCCATAAAAACGGATCGTTTAAGTGAGGCATGGAGAGCGAAGCAACAGTTAGGGCAGCGTGCGGTCGTAGCCGCTGGATTAATGGAATGGCTGAGGAAAGGGATCCCCGCTGGCGGATATGGCTGCGGGTAGAAGGGCAGGGGGAGGCGAAAGTTGAGGTGGCCTGGGATCTGAGTTGCCGGGACGGGGGAAGCGTGCTACAAATCCTCAAACGGATAGAAGCGCGGTGCCAGGAAGAAAAGGAGTGGAAAAGAAAACATGAAAAATACGGCCAACGGTTGTCAAGGGTAGAGGACTGACTCCGATGATTTTACAATTCAGTTAACAATCGTATGAAGTGTTGTGCCATTTTGCTGCTGCTGGCAGTGGGGGATCTAACGGCTTCGGCCGAGCCTGACATAAATTCCCTGCTGTCTGCATTTTCCGATAATTTCCATGAATTAAAGACCATTGAGTTTAAATGTGAAGGGCGGGGAAAAGGCTACGCGCATGATAGTGTACAATACTCTGCAGATCTTCTCATATACAAAGTTGATGAAAAGTTCTTCAGCTATTCTTACCAGGACTCTTTCTTGTTGACTCCTGAAGGATCGCCAAAATGGGAAGCCCAACGCACCGTGGCCTATGATGGTGAGATCCTACAAATCATGCTCCACCCCGAGGCGCTCCTGCAAATCACAAAAAAATCTGGTGTTGAGGCGCGTAACTTTGATTATGGACGAACCAAAAATCAGGGCCTGTTTGAACCCTACGCCATTATGGCACTGGTTTATCACGCAGAGATGGTGCAAGCCAAAGACCCTGGTCACCTCAAACTTGCATCACCCTTTTCTCAAGGTTATTACCCCTTGATGGCAGATTACCTTGCTGCGGCAAAAATGCTAAAAAAACGAACGGGAGCGTTTGGAAAAATTACTTACTCCGAAGTTGACAGTGAAAAGTACTCTCTTGTTGCCCAGGATGTACCTTTCGGCGGGAGATCCAATACCCTGCGCGTTTTCTTTCAACACAGTACTCCTGAAATACCATATCGATGGGAACTGATTTCGGATGGAAATTTTCATCCACATCTGGTTTGGGAAGGCGATACCTTGAGTTTGAAGAGAGAAAGTGGCTTTAGCTATTACGGACGGCATACTAAAAAAACCTTTTCCAACATACAACAGGAGAAAGATAAACCAAGACTTGATTCCGAACATGAATACAAAATTTCAGAATGCCGGATTAACAACCTTCTTGACGATTCGAATTTTATCATTGATCCGACAGCAGCTGACCTGATTCTTGATATTGATGAGGATCGGTGGATCAAGGTGCCAAGATAGTTCTGACCAAACTTGATAAACACTTTCTGCCGGGTCAGTCCTGAATGGCACTAAGATAAGCCTATGGTCTTCTTGATTTTGAATGACTTAGGCAAGGAAAGGCATCCTAAAGCCCCCTTATCTTAGTGCCATTCGGGTCAGTCCTCGAATCTTGACAAATAGGTTCAGGAACATGGGACGAAGGGATGGCACGAAAACCGAGAGAATAGTATGCAGGGGCGGTGTCAGAGCAAGTGCTGGCCATAAAAACGGATCGTTTAAGTGAGGCATGGAGAGCGAAGCAACAGTTAGGGCAGCGTGCGGTCGTAGCCGCTGGATTAATGGAATGGCTGAGGAAAGGGATCCCCGCTGGCGGATATGGCTGCGGGTAGAAGGGCAGGGGGAGGCGAAAGTTGAGGTGGCCTGGGATCTGAGTTGCCGGGACGGGGGAAGCGTGCTACAAATCCTCAAACGGATAGAAGCGCGGTGCCAGGAAGACAAGGAGTGGAAACGAAAACATGAAAAATATGGCCAACAGTTGTCAAGAATCAAGGAATGACCACAATGACCCCGATGATCACCCCGATTCGCAAATTTTTCCTGGACCTGTTAGTCTTAATTATTACATCGAAACTGATTCAGGACACAAGGCTATTCCATGAAAATTCTACTGCGATTGGTTTTGGTAATTTATTGTATGCCAATGTTTGCTCAAAATACTCCACCCGCCTTCAGTTGTGCAGAAGAGGCAAAACAGGCTATTCCAAAGACATTGGATCAAATACCGCATTTGTTAAAAGACGACCCGACTGGAATTAAGGCGCAGCAATTTCTGAGAAAGGATCGGTTACCTCAGTGGATTCAGAACTATTTTTATGCAGGAAATTTAGGGCCGCTTCATGAATTCTCCGCCGAAAGGCAAGTTAGAATTAATGAAATTGAGCAGATTCTTTTACCTTATGAAAAAATGCTGATTGATTTATTACTTCATACAAAAGACGATAATTCAGAATCAGGTGTTGCCCTTCAATTTCTGAATTACACACCAGCAACGCCGATCTTAAAATCTACGCTTCTAAAATTAGCTCAAGAATCCACAACTAATATTGGTTTATTAGAAAAATCATACGACATGATTTATTCGCATCAGATGGATGATGCCCAATTTATTAAAAATACCATCGACTTCATAGCTGAGCATCGCGATACGCGTTCAATTAATAGCGCGGTTGCGTCAGCATTATACTCCTCATCAAGACGTGCGGCCTTGCCTGAAATGAAAGATATTTATTTAAATGATTTGGCCGTTCCATTGCGCTCCGAGAATTATATAAATGGATCCAGATCACTTTTGACTTCTCGCACAGTTGCAGCCGCTCAGGGCTTGGCATATTTTGGATTGTTGGGAGGCGATAATGCCGTTAGTCTAATGAGGGCACGTCTTCCTGAGCTTGACCTAAATTCGGGAGATGAACAGAATGCTAAACTCATTCTCGAAGACACTATAGAGCGCGTCCTTGGTAACCGCCCTCCTGAGTTAGCTATTTCTCGTAAAGGACAATTGCTTGGAATTAGTAACCAGGCTTACACCCTTTGGAAGTTCAAAAGTAATTACTAACGGGGATAGCAACCCCGACAAAAGGTCGGGGCGAGCGTGTCATAGGTTGTTCGCCACAGCTAATATGCTACAAGGGGAAATTGAGCATTACTGGGAGAGGGGTCAGCCATTTAATATTGACATAACGAAATAGGCTCACGATAGTCGGGCTTATGCCGAGGCAGGTTCGAATCGAGTATGAAGGAGCGTTTTACCATGTGATGGCGCGTGGCCACCGCCGGGACCTGATTTTTCAGGATGACGCGGATCGGGAAACGTTTCTTCGAACACTGGGAGAGGCCTGTGAGAAGAGCGGATTCCGCGTTCATGCTTATGTCCTGATGAGCAATCATTACCATCTTCTCTTGGAGACTCCCCAGGCGAACCTTTCGCGCGGGATGGGCTGGCTGCAAAATGCCTTTACACGGCGGATGAACGTCAGGCATCGACTGCGGGGTCATCTTTTTGGGGGCCGTTACAAGGCGATCCTGGCGGAGCCGGGAAACTGCTTTTGGGCCTTGCTGGATTATATTCATCTCAATCCGGTGCGGGCAGGAATGGTGAAAGAGAAGAAAGGCATCGAGTCGTATGAATGGAGCAGTTTGCGGCATTATCTGGGAATGCCAAGGAAGCGTCCGAAATGGGTGGAAGCGGCGAGAGGGTTGGAAGTTTGCGGATGCCATGACACCGCCAGCGGGCGAAAGGAATTTCTGAAGGTGTTGGAAAAGCGTGTAGACTGGAGAAATCCCGGCAAGGCGGGAGCAACTTTTGCAGAAGGTGAGGGAAAACCGGAACTGGCCGTTCATTCGGCGTTAAGGAGGGGATGGTTCTTCGGTTCCCAAAAATTCCGGGAGAAGCTTCTTAAGCTGTTGAAGAAAAGGGACGCAAGGATCCAGAAGGCCAATGGATATCATGGTCCGCAATTGCACGACTACGGAGAAAAGCGGGCCCGTGCGCTGATCAGGGCAGGGTTAGAACATTTTGCGGTGGATGCAGAAGAAACAAAACATGGTGACAGGTATAAAATTTATGATCATCATGAATCGATGGCGCTCGTGGCACGCTCTCGAACGATTACAGTCGGACGAGAATCCACGAATGGATCAGTTGACGGAAACAACGATCTTGATGGGGCTTATAACTTCGCCGGCGATCATAGTGCTCAGTGGAACCGCGTAATTCAAGATCTGAAACCTTTCTTCAATCGAATGCTTAAGGAACATAGTATTCCCTCAAACCCATGAGTAAGAATCGACTCATTATTATTAGCTTGATTTTAATTGCGGGAATATTCGTGGCTTGGTGGTTCCTGCGTTCAATACCATCATCAACAGCTTCTGCGCGTGTAGTACAAGCCAAGTCTGAGCAGCCGAAGCCAGCTTTCAAAGAGACACCATCGAAAAAGGTGATGCAGCAAAAAATTATCGAGGGAGAACAAGCCAAACAGGAACAACAGGCAGCTACTTTGAGTGCCTTTAATACTCCAATTAAATTTTGGGGTAAGGTTGTGGATCAATACGGAAAACCCGTTGAAGCGGCCACTGTTAAGTTTAGTGCCAACGACAAATACTGGGAGCCAGGGTCAAAATATGAAACCCAAAGCGATGCCCAAGGATTGTTCTCCATTACAAATGCCAAGGGTATCAGCTTGAATGTTGACGTTAAAAAGGGTGGATATTATCGGAATCCGCAGTCCAATGGAGCCTTTTCCTATGTATTTCGAGACCTTGCACGGGAAAAACCCCTTCCTACTCCTGACAATCCAACCGTCTTCGTTTTACTAAAAATGGGGGAAACAGTCCCCCTTGTCCATGTTACGGAGCGTTCTTTGCGAATACCTAAAAATGGATCTTCGGTTGAAGTGAATTTAGAGACGGGTCTAACCACTGGCCAAGGAGACTTGAAGGTGCAATGCTGGACGAACGATCAGGCCAAGGACGCTCAGGGCCATTACGATTGGAAATGCCTTCTCACCGTGCCCGGTGGTGGATTGGTTGAACGTAAGGACCAATTTGCCTTTGAGGCTCCACTCGAAGGTTATCAAGAATCAGTCGAGCTAACCCCATCACCAGAGAAATGGACTTCCTATGTTGAACGACAATACTTCGTGAAGCTTTCGGACAATCGTTATGCGCGAATCAATTTCCGTATGAGAACAGGAGGCGAACACTTTTTCGTGATTGAGTCATACTTTAACCCAACGCCCGGCAGTCGAAATTTAGAATTTGATCCGGCGAAGGAAATTCCTGTTCCTTAGTCGTTAGGTCCCGCGACGACCGCCGTGAACGGGGTCAACTCTTGCGGAGCACTAAGGGACAGGTCTATTATTTACGGTCTACTATTCATGTAGCGGGGTCAGTCGTTAACAAATAACACTTCACGCAGCTACCAAAAGAATCTGAATCTCGGAATGGATCATTTCGAGGACCTTGTCGGCTGGGTTGTTGCCGCCTTTGTCGCCAGGTCTATCGTTCTGCATGGGTTGGTAGAGCATGATGAGCAGGCGCTCCAGCTTGATGGTCTGGCTTTTAAATTTGGGGATAAGAATACGTAGGTGGGTCGCATACTTAATCCACGCAATCCTTCCATTACCCTTCACACCCTCGAAAAAGCCACTCATGCTCTTGGGAAACGCAGGAAATTTGAATTGGTGGAGGCGTGAAAGAGCTTGGTTAGATCATTACCCATTCACCCCACCCTTCTCCCGGCACCCCCACAGTCAAGAAACTTTTCACGGAGTGACCCCGTTTCCTTGCACCGAAAGGGCTTGTCGGGACTTACCCCAAAAAACTCAGGACTGACCCCACTGATTCCGTTGCAACCTAAGACACGCCCGCCCCTACCTTTTGTCGGGGTTGCTGAACCCATGGATTCCCAAACGGGGGCTGAGGTATCGTGCCAGGCTTTCAGTCTGCCGCCACCAAATGCTTTTCGTATCGGTTGAGGCTGGTCATAATTGCGGAGGTGACTTTGCCTCAGCTTTTGGCACGGTGAAGCGGAGACTTGGACTGATTTCGGCGATGGTTGTGGCTCGCATTCCTTTGACCCTGCTGAGATCCTGCGGCGATGTATAGGGTCCCTCGGCACGGCCTTCGATGATGCGGATGGCGAGGGTCTCACCGATGCCGGGCAGTGCCATTAACTCATCGCGCGACGCGGTATTGAGATCAATGCCGTCGGCGGGCACGCGGGGAGACAGCGTTGATGCTATCTCCTGCTCCTCGGCGCGTTCGACCTGGCGATCATCTGCGACGCGGTTCCAGTCGGTCGAGGCCCAGATGCCCGCCCGGCGCGAGGCGGCCGTGAGCTCAAGGTCACTAAGACGTTCCTCATACTCAGCCCCGGAAATGCCTGCCTGGCCGCGATAAACGCCAAACGCACGCGCAAGTCCGGCGGCGACGAGTTCAGACGCGAGATCTTTCCCATCACTCGTCCTTACGAAGGCATAGATGCGGCTGAAACGGGCGTCGCCGCGTCCATCCGCAAAGGAGGTGACCACCGTGAAGGGTTTTGCAAGGAGTTCGCGGGTTCGCAGACCAGCGGCTTCACCAAAGCCCCTAGCTGTCTTGATTGAGACTTCGGGCGTTCCGCCCGCAATGCCGAAATAGCGACGTTGTGCCCGAAGCCGCCGGGCGTCGTTCGCATCGGTGACATGCCACTCGATGCAGTCCGCTCCATACAAGCGCACGGTCTTCTCGGTTCCGTCGGGAAATCTCACGCGAAAGCTATCGCCATCTGCCCATTCGGTGGGGATCAGCGTGCAGCCGGGGAACGATTTCAACTCCTCCGCCGCTCTTACCGTCTGCGCAAGCAGCATTGCCAATAAAAACACAAAGAGCCGCAAAAACGCCATGTGCGAGCCTATCACACGGAACGTTGCGGAAGCACGAGAAAACGCACTCTGCAAATTCGTCTTTAGGGAAATCGTCAAGACTCCTCTAGTCTTTGCATCAGGCTCCTCATCGCCAGCGGGATCGTGGGCTGGGTCACCAGCTCCGCCTTCAATGCCATTTACGGTCAGTTGCCCGAATTCTGCTTTTAGTGTAATAATTCTAATAGTGGCATGAGTTTTGATAGTGGAGAGAGGGGTCAGCCGTTTAATATTGATATAACGAAATAGGTTTATGATAGTCGGTCTTATGCCAGAGCAGGTTCGAATTAAAAATGAAGGAGTGTTTTACCATGTGATGGCGCGTGGCGGCCGACGGGACCTGATTTTTCAGGATGACGCGGATCGGGAAACGTTTCTTCGTATACTGGGAGTGGCCTGTGATAAGAGCGGATTCCGCGTTCACGCTTATGTCCTGATGAGCAATCATTACCATCTTCTCTTGGAGACTCCCGAGGCGAACCTTTCGCGCGGGATGGGCTGGCTGCAAAATGCCTTTACACGGCGGATGAACGTCAGGCATCGACTGCGGGGCCATCTTTTTGGAGGCCGTTACAATGCGAT
>ENA-ORBV01000448-ORBV01000448.1-microbial-mat-metagenome-genome-assembly--contig:-NODE-448-length-94783-cov-13.864053_pt1 | contig 94783 bp, 69 predicted proteins | sample MGYA00237777_ERZ505514 | MGnify/ENA primary metagenome ERZ505514 (study PRJEB26160, sample SAMN06269048) | microbial mat metagenome | isolation source: Oligotrophic lake microbial mat | place...
GATCGACCTCGGCGCAGCGAACATACGGAGCACAGCACAGGTGATGCGCTGTTTCGTCAAGCGCGATTTAGCTCTGTCTGAAAATTCCATCCGAGCCGTGAAGCGTAAGCGAGCGGATGCTTGCACGTGCAGGGATACCCACCGCTCGCTTACGCGTCGCGGCTCGGACAAGGCATCGCGGATTGGACAAGGCATCGTGGATTGGACAAGGCGTCGTGTTTTCGGACAGCGTCTGAAGCGTGGGGCAATCATGGCGGGCTGCTGATTTTCCATCTCTTTGCGACATGAATGCGACATGAATAGGCCATCGAACTCCTGGTCGGCATCTGGAGGCGATCTAAAACAGCAAAATCTCTCTTGATCATGCGGGAGCCACGCTGAAATGACGATAAAGATTATGAATCTCAGGTCGCTCGTTCAAAGTCATGGTCCTCTATGTGAAGTGGATAGCTTATGACACAGAGCAGATGCTTCAATCGTGCGTTCACGGTGCCTGAGATGTTGGCCGTGGTCGCGGTCATTGTGATTTTGCTGTCGTTGCTTTTGCCATCGATTGTTAAAGCCAGGCAAGCGGCGGAGCGATCGGTTTGTGGGTCGAATCTCCATCAGCTTTCCATGGCGAATCGGTTATACGCCATGGAAAATCGCGGGCGAAATGTTCACGAGCGCCCGGAGGCTCTGAGCTGGATGCTGAAGTTGAGTCCCTTTTTGGGGGGTTCATCCGGTGACAAGGAGACACGCGTATCCTCGATGAACTCGATCCCCCAGTTTCGATGTCCGACGGCATCAAAGCCGGGCGCTGGCCCCTCGGCCTCGCTGGGTTTTCTGGGTACTGCCACCGAAGCATGGGGGCCGATACAAACTGGAAATGGGCGTGAAGGACTCATCGGAAGTTATGGATTGAATATGTGGACGGAAGCGCCGGAACAGGTTCCCGATTCGGCAGCAGGCCCCGAGGCGTGGCATTTTGCGAAGCTCGCGCATGTGTCAGAACCGAGCAATTCACCGCTCTTGGGGGATTGCATTTGGGATGGTGGCGGCTGGCCTGGCGGGAATATTGATGGAAGTAATCCCTCGCCGCCGGTGAATCCTTATTCGCCGACCTGGACCGAAGGATCTCTCGCGCGTTTTGCCATGTATCGCCATTTCCGGGGCGTCAATATGGCATTTTTCGATGGGTCAAGTCGGTGGGTTACATTTGAAGGTGTGTGGGGCTTGAAGTGGCACAACAACTTTAAGCCTTTGGCGGGACCGCCTTGGCAACCCGTATTTTGAGGAATAGAGGGGGAGCAAAAAAGAGCAAGGACAGCCAAGAAAGAGTCGCGTGGGTACCGCCCTGATCTTCCCCCTCTCATGAGGTCTGTTTTTCAGCCCGCAGAAGTTGCACGGCTTTCGTCCATTTCATTTCTCCCTACATCATCAGAGCATGGGCATTGAGCATTTTCAACGCATGCGCTGATGTGCCGCAAAAGGACATGGGCTTCATACTCATCTAACTGCACCCCGCTACAATGCGGGGCCTTTGCTTTTCGATTTTCCAACGGAGTGTTGTCATGCGTATCGCTATCGGTTTTGTTGCTTTGTCGATCTCGCTTTCATCCATCGGTCTTGCGGACTGGCCGCAGTTTCTCGGGGAGAATCGCGACAGTGTTTCACAGGACAAAAACGTTGCTAAATCCTGGCCCGAAGCTGGCCCGCCTATTCGCTGGACGGTAGAAACTGGCAAGGGTTTTGGCGGCGCAGCGATCCGTGATGGTGAAGTTTTTTTCCTCGATCGTGATGGCGAAGAGGGTGATGTGCTGCGCGTGCTTGATCTCAAGACCGGGCAAGAAAAATGGAAGTACGCCTACGAAGCCAAGGGCAAACTTTCTTATGCAGGCTCGCGCTCGACGCCGACGGTGGATGAGAAACACATCTACACGCTGGGCGGCATGGGCGATCTGCATTGCATCAGCAGGGAGACCAAGCAGCCGGTCTGGTCGGCTCACATGGCCAAGCTCTGGAAAGGCGGCAAGCTCAACTGGGGCTACGCTCAGTCGCCGCTGATCTATAAGGACACGCTGATTGTTACGCCCACCGATGACACCACGCCGATCCTCGCGGCACTCAATAAGAACACCGGCGAAATCGTCTGGCAGTCACCCGTTAAAGATGCAGGCGGCAAGTACTCTTCCGATTACTACTCTTCGCCGCTGCTGCGAACGATCTGCGGCGTGCAAGGACTCCTGCACATCACCAACAATCAGGTCTCTTTCATCAATCCCGAAGATGGCAAACTCATCTGGAAATACAACGGCTACGCAGTGAAATTTTCCATCCCCGCGCCCACCGTGCTGCCTGATGGCGAACACATCTTCATCACCGGCGGCTACGACGATGGCTCCGTGATGATCCGCGTGACCAAGGGCGATGATGGTTATAAGTTCGAAGAAAAGTTCCGCTTCAAAAACGACGGCTGCCAGATCCACACGCCCATCGTTTTCGATGGCTACCTCTACGCCAACATCAACGAGAACAGCAAATTCAACCGCGCCAACCGCAAGAACGGCGGCCTGGTCTGCATCGATCCCTTCAAAGGCGAAATCGTCTGGCGCACCGGAGATGAACCCTTTTTCAGCAGAGGTGCGGTGATGCTCATCGGCAACATGCTCGTCGCACTCGAAGGTGACAAAGGCACGCTCCACCTCATCGAACCCAACCCGATGAAGTACCGCGAAGTCGCTCAGGCAAAAGTCCTCACCGGCCAAGGCGAAATGGTCTGGGCCCCGATGGCCTACTCCGGCGGCCTGCTTATTCTGCGCGATCAGAACCAGATGAAGTGCGTGGACCTGAGCAATGCGGGGCAGTTGTCGAAGAAGAATGAGTGAAGGTGAGCAGAGCCGCGACTCAACGAGTCGCGGACGTGAGCGGCCTGTTGGAGCGTTCATTCATCCTGTGGTCTTGTGGATCAGCGTCTGAATCAACCTGCGGCAGTCGAAACACGGCGCGACGTACAACCTTTCAGGTCGTTGACGTCCGCGACTCGTTGAGTCGCGGCTCCTATCCCGAACACCGGCTATGAAACCACACGATTGGGCTGGCATCATCACTCCCTCGGTTCAAACCGCACCCAATCCAAATTCATCAAACCGCTCTTGCCGGGGTTGACGAAGACGGCGTAGACATCGGTTGCTTCATCGAGCAGCTCGAAAGCCGCTTTGTTTTCCTGCCAGGTTTCCCAGCCGCCGGTGACTTTTACTTCGAGGGTCGCCAGCAGTTTGCCATCGGGTTTGCCTGCGCGGAATTCGATTTTGCCGCCTTGTCCTGCCGAAGCAGTGCGACAGGTGATGCCGCTGACCCGGGCGAGATTGATGGATCTAAATAGCAGGTGGCTGCCGTGGTTGATCGAGCCGACGAACTGGCGTCCGCTGGCGGAGCCGCCGCCCAGGACTTGCGAGCCTTGCACTTTGTCGGCGAGTTCCGCTTCGATCTGGCGATGGCGCAGACGCAGCGTGGCGTGCGCGGTGAGCGGGCCGATGGGTGATGCGCCTTTGTCGGTGTAGCTGGCTTCGAGGATGAAGCTGCCGCCTGCGGTTTCCTTCGTGACCTTGGGCAGTGGCACTGCGCCGATCACACCCTTGGCGATTTGTGCCGCCTGAATGTCGGGCTTCAGGTCAAAAACCCACGCCACCATTTGCTTGGCTTCATCAGCCGTGTGATGCGAGTGCGGCAGCATCGGTACCTGTCCCCATACTCCCGTCGATCCTTTGATCACGCGTTCCACCGCAGCGGCCAGTGCTTTGTCATCCTTCTTGTACTTCGCCGCGACTTCGAGATAAGAAGGCCCGATGATTTTGCGATCAACCGCGTGACAATTAAAGCAATCGCTCTTCTTCATCAGCGCCAGCCCCGGCGGATCAGCCGCCTCAATTCCCGCGCGCTGAATCATCGCCGAGATAGTCGTGCGCGTGTTCATGTCAGGCATCTCGAAATCCGATTCGCCATCTTCGCTGTCCACGATTGCGACTTCGTAATTGATCGACTTGCCTTCATCCGCAAAATCGCCTTCAAGCGGAAAAGTAAACTTCATCCTCGGCGGATCATTACCCACAAGCACCGGCACCACCGCTGTCGATTTTTCTCCAGCCGCATCAGTGACGAGAAGCTCCACGCTATACACGCCGGGCTTCTCGAAGGTGACCTGAGCATTCGCTTCCTTCGCGACAATCTTGCCGACTTGCGTCGCATCAGTCGCGGTGGCGATGCGCCACTGGTAGCTGAGTTTGTCACTCGGATCTTTATCGCGCGTGCCTTCGCTTGAGAGCGTGACTTTGAGCGGGGCCTTGCCGATGTGATGTTTCGCTTCAGCGCGGGCGACGGGTGCGCGATTGCCGCGCGGGTAGGTGATGTGCAGGAGGCGCGAGTCGGGATTCATGCCCCAGGTCGTGCCGTAGTCCATCATGTAGAGCGTGCCATCGGGAGCGAATTGGAACGCGACTGGCCGTTTGAATTGAAGGCCTTTCACGAAGGATTCGATCTTGACGAGATTGGAATTTTCATCCAGGCGTGCCCACTTGATGAAGGGGCGATTCCAATCGAAGAAGATCATGCAGTTGTCGAATTGCTCGGGAAAACCGACCTTTCCGTGCTTCGCTGCGTCATAGCGGTAGATGGGACCAGCACACGCGGTGCGGCCGCCCTTGCCCAGTTCGGGGAACTCCTGCGAGTCGCCATAGGGGTAATAAATCCAGGCGGGCTGCGCGGGGGGCAGCTCTTTCATGCCGGTGTTGTTGGGGGAGTGATTAACGGGTTTTTCGGGATCGAATTTCTCGCCGATTTTCTTGGCTTCAAAGTCATAGTCGAAGTACGGCGCATTGGGGCCGACAAAATAAGGCCAGCCGAAGTTGCCTGCTTTGCGAGCCTGATTGACTTCGTCATAGCCCCGTGAACCGCGCGGGCCATCGCCGCCGGCATCGGGGCCGACTTCGCCCCAGTAGAGGTAGCCGGTCTTCTGATCGACCGCGATGCGCCACGGATTGCGGCAGCCCATCACGTAAATCTCAGGCAAACCTTTCGATCCATCTTTAGGAAAAAGATTGCCATCGGGAATGGTGTAGCCGCCATCGGGCTTGGGGATGATGCGCAGAATTTTGCCGACCATCGTGTTCGTATTGCTCGCGGATTTCTGAGCATCAAAGGGTTCACGGCCGGCGCGCTCATCAATCGGGGCGTAGCCGCCTGAGTCGCCGCCGGGATGTGTGTTGTCACCGCTGGCGATAAAGAGCGCACCATCAGGGCCAAACTCAAGAGCGCCTGCATGATGGCAACATTCTTTGCGCTGCTCGGCAAACTTGGCGATGAGTTTTTCGCTGGTGAGATCGAGTTCGTTGCCCTTGAGTGTGAAGCGGCTGACATGCTGGCCATCGAAAGTTTTGGGGGAGTAGTTGAGGTAGATGTGGCCGGTGGTGGCGAAGTCGGGGGCGAGCGCCAGGCCGATGAGTCCGTTCTCCTGCGGCGTGAACACATCGAGTTTGCCGACTTCGATGATCTGTTTTTCCTGCGGCAGATAAGCGCGCAGCTTGCCGCCGAGCTCGATGAAGAAGATGCGGCCGTCGGGAGCGATCTCCATCTCTATGGGCGATGCCATGCCGATGGCGAGCGTGGTAACTTCGAAGCGATCTTCTTCAAAAGGCGCAGGCTCTGCGGCATGCGAAGAAGAAAATGCAAAGGCGACAGCGAGGAGGAATGAGGTGAATTTCATGGGGAAATCGTTGAAAGAAAATCAAAGGCATAGACACCTTTCGCCAAAGCGAACGGCTAACTATAACGATTGGCAAAATCACTTGAAGAGTAACTGTTCGACGGCGGGAACCGCCTGAGGCACGCTAAAAGTTTTCGTTGAACCGGAGAACGGCAGCGCCATCTTCGTTTCCTGGAAGCCGCCGAAGATGATCATGCCGCGCTCCGTAGCGACGGCGACAGCGTCATCGTGCGGATGTGTCATGTCGGGCAGCTTGTGCACTTCCAGCGTGCGCGTGTCGAGCAGACGCGCCGTGTGCAACTCAATGTCGCCTCCACTGAATTCCGATTCGCCGCCAGCGACAATCACCCAAGGCCCCACCTGCACCACGCTCATATCCGCCATGCCCTTGGGGAGCTGAAGTTTCGGGCCGTTGGTGAGAGTGCTCTTGGCGGGATTGGAGATGTCGAGAATCCAGGTCTGATCGATAGTGAAACCGGTGCGGCTGTGCTGCCCGCCGATGATCCAGACGCGATCATCTGGCAGCGTGATGATGCGTGTGTCATCGAGTGCGTGAGGCAGTTCGGCACCGAGGCGTTTGCTCGAACCACTGACCGGATCGATCACTTCGATGCTTGCACAATTCACACCGCCGACGACGACCACGCGGCCATCACTGAGCAGCGTCGATGCATGAGCCATACGATCTTCGCGCAGACCGATGCCTTTGGCCCACTTGCCTGTGCGCGGATCGAAGATGAGCGCCGACTCGCCGCCGATGATGATGGCGCGGCCATCGGGCAGACGATGGCCCGTCGGTTCCATGAGCGGGCGCGGCAGCGGAGCGATCTCCTTCGAGAGTCCCGTTTTCAAATCGATGATCTCGCAGGTCGCCGTCGCTTTGAGTCCATCGCCCAGCGGCTTGACGGTGCCGGTCTGTCCACCAGCGATGAGGATGCGCGTGTCATCGAGTGCGACCTGTGCGTGCATCATCCGGCCGGTGACGAGATCGAGAGGCTTTTCCCACGTGAGCGTTTTGAGATTGAATATCTGCGCTTTGTTTAGTGCGGTGCCAAGCTGCGGGATACCGCCGGTGATGATGACCTTGTCGCCGATGCGGGAGATGTTGGCCGCGAGAACAGGCGCAGGCATGTCGGGGAGTTGCTTCCACTCAAGCTTGTCAATCGCGATTTCCGGAGCAGCGCCGACATTGAGCGGCGTCGGCGCGAGCGCAGCGACCAAGAGCGAAAGCGATAGCGTGACGATAAAGGTGGAGAGTTTCATGGCTACTGCATTATCGGCTCACAAGTGCGGAGAGCGCAGCAGTGACCAGCGATTTCATGCAGATTTATCGTAAAAAATAGAGGCCTTATGTGGCACTGGCAGGCCGTCGCTCTGGACGGTTTGCCAGTGGCGATTGGGTGAAAATTCAAAAAAGACCCCACTGGCAAACCGCTCAAAGCAGCGGCCTGCCAGTGCCACACGGAACAAAATCACACGGAGCGCTGACACACTGCGCTCACTTGGTCGCTTTGCCTTTGGTCAGCAGGCTCACCACGATCAGCACAATAAACGCCAGCGGGATGGTTACGATGCCCGGCTGGCTAAAGGGCACAATCGCGTTCTCGGGCGGCTGGCCATAGACATCCTTAAACGCCTGGGCGCTGAGCAAAATCCAGCCCAGCGAACTGATCATGCCCACGATGATCGACACCGTGATGCCTTGCTTGGTGGTGCCTTTCCAGAACAGCAGCATGATGATGGCGGGAAGGTTGGCGCTGGCGGCGATGTTGAATGCCCAGCCGACGAGGAAGCCGACGTTGAGCTTCTCAAAGAGAATGCCCAGGATCATGGCGATGATGCCCACCACGACGGCGACCATTTTGCCCGCCTTCACTTTCGCGTGATCATCCCACTGCCGCTTCATCACATTTTCCATGATGTCATGCGCCACTGCGCCGCTGGCTGCGAGGATCAGGCCCGACACCGTGCCCAGCACCGTGGTGAAGGCGATCGCGCTGATGATGGCGAAGGGAAGCTCGCCAAAGCTCTTGGCCAGCAGCGGAGCGGACATATTCGTATCGGTCGGGTCAAGCATGCCGCTGGTCATCGCGCCCAGGCCCAGATAGAGCGTGAGGATGTAGAAGAACCCGATGGCGGCAATGCCGACAACGGTGGACTTGCGGGCCGAGGCTTGATCTTTGACGGTGTAGTAACGAATCAGAATGTGGGGCAGCGATGCGGTGCCGCAAAAGAGCGCAAGCATCAGCGAGAGGAAGTCGAGCTTGCCGTAGATGTAAGCCTTTTTCGCCTTGTCGTGCGCTTCGATTTCCTTCGGATCCGTCGAGGTGATTGGGTCAGGCCACTGCAAACGAACCTTGGCGAAAGTCGGGTGCGAGCCTGGCGTGAGCACATCGGCACCTTTGGCGATGATGGGGTAGTAGATGACGCTGGTGACGGTGTCGCCTTCGATGATTTTCTGATTGCGCCACAAAGCGACTTCACTGTCCTGAAAGGTAGAGAAAAATTCCATCGGCCCAAGCGCACCCGTTTCCTTTTTGCCATCAGGCAGCTTCGTGATCGAGCCCACCGGCAGCAAATTATTCTCGCCTTCGCCGGTGCCTTTCACTTTGCCGTTGATGTACGTGATGGAGTGCCCGGTCTTATCGGTGGTCGTGCGAACGACCTGAGCCTTGGCGTATCGGCCGTCCTCGAGTTTGCGCCAGATGATCGGATGAAGCTCATTGCTCGGGTCAATCACGCGAATATAAGGCTGATCTTTCCACGCACCTTCAGCGGGCAGTGCTGCAGCGAACATCGGATCATTCGCTTCAACGATCTGCACCGGCGCTGATCCTTCGCGTGGCTGCGTCGTAAACCCGCGCGACAGAATCGCCGCAGCAAGAATCGCACAGAAAACCACCAGCAGCGAACCTTTGATGAACTGCACCCACGTCGTCGAAACCATGCCTGCGGTGGTGACGATGAGCGTAACGACGATGCCGACGATGATGACGCCTTGGGCGTGGCTGAGCCCCAGGAGCGGCTTGACGAGCGAGCCAGCGCCGACCATCTGCGGAATGAGATAGAAGATGGAAACGACAAGCGTGGAAATCGCGGCTGCCATCTTGATGCCGCGCGAGTTGAACTTGCTATCGAGTGCATCGGCGAAGGTGTATTTGCCCAGCCGTTTGATCGGCTCCGCAATGACAAAGAGCGCCACGATCCAGCCGGCGAGGAAGCCGATGGAGTAAAGAAATCCATCGTAGCCATAGAAAGCGATCATGCCGCAGATACCCAGGAACGACGCGGCGGAGAGGTAATCACCGGCGAAGGCGATGCCGTTGACAAACCAGTGCACGCTGCCATGCGCTGCGTAATAGCCCTTGGCGGATTTCGCTTTGCTACCCAGGTAAAAGCTGATGCCCAGCACGACGGCGACAAAGATGCCAAAGACTAAGACGGCGGTGAAGGAGGCTTCGTGAATCACTTGGAAGACTCCTTGTTAGAAGCAGCAGCGGCAGAGGCAGCAGCGGAAGATGAGCCACTGCTGACAGCGCGGCAGAGGTACATATAAATAGCAGCCAACACGAGTGCGCCAAAGATCAGGGCCGCCCCATAGAGCACCGCCAGATTCGCACCGCCAAAAGGCCGAGAGGCCATCTGATGCGGAGCGAAGGCGCTCAGCAGCACGAACCCGCCATAGAACAGGCAGTAAATCGAGAAGAGGATCAGCCCATAGCGACTGTTGCGCGAGATGGTTTCGGGATGATCTTCATGATCCACCCCCACCGGCTCGACCGGTTCGACCAGTTTGGTATCCAAATCTGATTGCGACATCGTGGAACCTCCCAGTTCAAACGGAGATGAATCACCTGCTTATGACGTGAACACGCATGGGCAGGCGATCCTAGCAAAAGCCACGTGAGACTAATGGCATCGAGCACGGCGTGCAAACATAAACTGCGGCAGTGCTCCCCTTCACTCAAAACCGTCCCCACAAAATCAGAACTCTTTCGCGTCATTCGTCCGATAAGAACCAATAGCCCAACTCCTGCGCCATGGATGTCGCAGCATCGGCGGAGAACCTGCATGAGACATCACGGACGAACCACTCTCGCTGCCAGTCTCACCTTCGGGCTGGCATTCGCCGCCCCGCTGCAAGGCGATGATCTGGAAGCCTTGCGCGCCAGGCTGGAAAAAGTCGAACGCGACAACCAGCAGCTTCGCGCCGAAGTCAGCCAGTTCAGAAACGAAAGCAACGATAACTGGCTCACCGGCAAACGCGCGCAGGAAGTGCGTGCGCTGGTCGAGGAAGTGATCGCCGACGCCGACACGCGGGCCAGTCTGCTGGCCGACGGCATGACCGCGGGCCATCAGAATGGTGCCTTCTACATGGGCTCCAATGATGGTCGTTTTCTCATGCAGATCGGCGGCCTCATTCAGGCACGCTATCTCTACAACCACCGAGGCAGCGCCCCCGGCGGTAACGACCAGAACGATCGCGACGAAGCGGGCTTTGACATGGCCCGCATTCGATTGGAAGTGGCGGGCTACATCGGCGACCCGCGCTTCACTTACGCCATTCGCTTTGGCCCTGATCGTGAAGATGCCGAAGTGCTCGGCGAAAAGGCGGTCATCGGCTACCACCCCAACGACAAATTCAGCATCTACGCCGGCGATGACAAAGCAGGTTTCCTCCGCGAAGAGACGACATCGCCCGCCATGCAGCTTGCGGTCGAACGATCGCTGATGGCTGAGATGTTCACCGTTGGCTACGTCCAAGGCGTCTGGGCCACCTGGCAGGTACACGACAATATTCAGCTCTACGCTTCGCTCAACGATGGCGTGCGCTCAGGTGAACAGGACAACGAATTCAACTCCGCCTTCATCACCGCCCCGCCAGGCGATGGCGATCTGCAAGCGATTCACAAATCGTTCTTCCTCGACCGCACTGACATTGCCGCGACGTTCCGCATTGATTGGAAGATCGATGGTGATTGGAGTCAGTATGAAGACTTTGCGGCGTGGTCGGGTGAGCCGTTCGCAGCATTTCTTGGCGCAGCAGTCCATCTGGAACTGGGCGAAACAGGCTCCTCCGCAGGCGGCGGCGGCTCGGGCTCTAACGACAATTTCCTACTCTGGACCATCGATGGTTCCATCGAGTACAACGGCTTCAACTTCTTCGGCGCCATCGCCGGCCTGCACACCGACCTCGAAAGCCAGGACAATCTCGATATGTATGGCGTGGTCCTTCAGGCTGGCTACATGATCATCCCAGACAAACTCGAGCCCTTTGCCCGCATCGAATGGATCGATCTCGATGGCCGAAATACCACCGGCAAAAACGACATCATCATCGTCACCGTCGGTGCCAACTACTACCTGATTCGCCACCAAGCCAAGATTTCCGCTGACCTGATGTGGGTCGCCAACAACCTGCCCGGCTCCTCCGTGCTGGGCCTTCAAGACAATCAATCCTTCGATCAAACCCTGGGCCATCTGGGCCTGCGAGCCTCCGAGGATTACAACCAGTGGGTGCTGCGCATTCAGTTCCAGTTGCTGTTCTAAAGCAAAGTCTTCATTCATTGTCCGATCGCAAAATCTCACCCTTTCACTTCCGCAATGAGCTGCCGAGCTAACGGACCCCCTTGCACGCGTCGATGAAGCAGACAGGGCAATTCGCCCATCTGCGGAGACGATGCGATGCAGCTTTGCGCCTACAGCAAAAAATATTCTGGACGATCACGCGCGATGGTCATCGCCGCGCTGCTCATGATCTGCGCTCTCACCGGCTGCGGCTCCACGCCGGCGCACACACCCTTGGCCATGATGGGCGCAAGCTGCGCACCATCGAGCCACCACACGATCGCGACGAAAACGCCCGTGATTCTCAAAGAGAATGTTGAAGCGCGAACTGACACCGCCACCGAATCGCTTCACTTCGACTTCGCACCTGCTTTCGCTGCCACCTGCCGCCCTGATTTTCAGTTGACTCGCATTGAGCTTGGGATGGCATACGCTCAAGCAAAGCCGACGCCGACGTTTGACATGATGCCGATGTTCGGGTCAACCGCCTCACCCGGCGCAAGGCGATGGCCTGCGATCATTTCCACAATTGATCTTACTGATGCGAACTGATTCGTTAATCAGATCGACTCCAGGCGCGGCCTCATCAGCGCCAGCACCAGACCGAACAAGACGCCAACTGCACCGGCCACCGGATCGGTCGCATCCATCAGCCGACTGCGCACAGGAAGCTGAAGCGCTTCAGTCGCCACCACGATCAATAGACAAAGCGCCAGTGCTTCGGCGGTGCTTCCACGCAATCCACCCAGAGCGCGATGTTCCTGCATGGCCCGCGCCATGGTGAAAGCGAGCAACAGAAAAAGTGCAAAATTCAGCCCTGTCCGCGTCAATTCCTTCATCGCCAGATCGCGATCCTTCATCGCATTCGCACGACTAGAACCCGCAGGCAAAAGCCATTGCTTGGTGGCCGAGAACGGCAAGCCGGCTGGCCGCGTTTCGTACATGAACTTGGTGCGCAGGTAGTAAGTCTCCAGCGACGCATCAAAGGGCGCAGCACGCGCCAAGAGCACGACGACAAGCACGACAAACGCTCGCCGACCTCGCGGATGCGCAGTCAGCCAGCGGGCTAGCGCGCACCAGGCTGCGGTGAGCCGATTCGCACTCCACACGCCGATGATCCCACCGGCGAGACTGCCCGCGATATTGGCAATCAGATCAATGAGCGAACTGGTGCGCTCAGGCAGCCACATCTGAAGATACTCACCGGCTGCGCTAAGCACCGCACCATCAGCAGCGACGAGGATCACAAGCAGGAGCGATCGCCTGGGAAGGAGCAGCTTCCATATCCAGCCGGTGATGATGCCCAGAGGCACAAAGAGCACCAGATTCAGCACGAGATTGATGCGATGAATCTGCTCGAAGCGGCGCTCGGTGAGAAACGAACTGATTCGGCGAGCCTGGAAATCAAACGGATAAAGCAGCAGCCAGAGCGTCATCACCGCGACAAAGAGACAAAGCGCAAAGAGCCAGAACTTGCCGGGAAGTGCAGCTGCTTCACCCGCAGCGGAGCGCCCCAGCGAAGGTGAAGGAAAGTGTTCGGGTTGTCGATGGCTTGATTGCAAAGCGTTTCTCTCGCATCGGGTCATGGGGAGTGTAACTTCCACGAACCAAAGCGAGGGGCGATGCAGTCCAGGGCAATCGCATATAGCCATTGCAGTAGCCTAGAACGGCCCCTTTCGAGCAAGGCTTTACCTTCCGATCCATTTCAATTCACTACTGTAGAACTAAGTGAAGTTCTGCTTTACCACGAAGGCACGATGACACGAAGAAAGACAAGCAAGAAGGACGAGTTAGCTGCCTTGATGGTTTTAGAACTTCGTGCCTTCGTGCCTTCGTGGTTAAAACGATTCAGTATCAGGCTTCGCCACGGAGCGAGATATAGAAAACGCGTTGGACGGTGAGCCCCCTGGGAGCGGGCGGCAGAAAAGCGTACATGCGATGGCCCTGTGATACAGCCGAGTCCTGTTTCGTGCTGCGCGTTCATCTTCGTGGCACACTTTACAAAATGAAAAAGCACCGACCTTCGCGGGCGGTGCTTCTGATCGGAGTTGCCGACGTGTTCATTCTTTTTCAGTCTGCGTGCGCGGCCGTATGGCCGGGACTTTTTCGCTGGATTTGGGTGCATCCTTGCTATTGTCCTTGGCCTTGCGGTCATCAGCAGCTTTGAGTTCAACGGGCGCGGGGTAATCCAGCTTCTTTGCTTCCATCTGCTTCTTGAAATCCTTGTCATCAATCGCCTCAACGTGCCCGTCGCCGTAGAGCACGGTGCGGCGGCCATCGATCAGATGACTGGTCGCGGCAAAGGGTGTCTCTGCGGCGTTAGCACCGGCGGGCGTGAGGTTCTTGCCGAAGTAAAGGTACGACTGGCCCCAGGGATCTTCCTTGATCACTTTGCCCAGGTATGGTTTGAGATCGTCGAGCGAAGGCGCGGAACTATTTTTCTCACTGTGATAAACGAAGAGTGCGATGCCGATCTGGCGCAGGTCGTTCATCGCTTTGGTGCGTTTGGCGGCGGTGGTCTCAATGAGCGGGCGAGGCTGAACAGGCCGCACCGGCTGCGCGTGACCTTCTTCATCGTGTTCATGCGGCGCAGTGTTGGCTGGAGCTGTGTCGTACTGCATCGAACGCGCACTCATCATCCATGTAGCCGCCATCAGCGGCAGCCCCGATGAAATACCCGCCAGTGGCAGTGTCGAACGCGACTCGGAAATTAGGCCATCACTGACACGTGCCATCGTGGAAGTGTCGGGCGTCAGATGTGGCTGAATCGCTGAGGCGGTGGGCAGCGCGGTGATGTCGATATCGAATCCTTCGCGCTGCATCTCGCTGCACAAGAGCGACATCATGGGGTGCGCCAGTGGATACACCTTCTTGAAAAGCTCAGGCGTATCGAGGTACATCATGCTTGCCGGCGCAGCACCCTTGCCAAACAGTTCCTGCACCTGCGGAATCTGCGCGAGCGTACCCGCCTGGGGCTTGGCGGCGCGGTCGAGATACGAGCGCACCATCTGCGGATAAGGCGCGATGATGAAACGATCCTTGGTCAGGCACCATGCAGGCGAGACGCCCCAGTCATCGCCGACCGCGTTGATGTAGCGCACCTTGTGCTCACCCACCTCCAGCGTCTTGATCTCATAACGACGGCGACGCCAGGCGTTGGGATCTTCACGCCGATTGCGATTGAATTCTGCATCAAAAAGCCTCTCAAGCTGGGTGATCACCTTCTGAGCCTTGGCGTGATCCTTCACGGCAGCGACGCCGGTGAGGCCGGTGAAGAGCAGGCCGCCATCGGAAGGAGAGTTGTAGATGGAAAAGACATCGCCGATGGAAGCGAGCAGATCTTCCTTAACGCGGAAGCCCAGTTCTGTCTCGGCTTCCTGCATGTCGCGCATCATGCCCTCTTTCTCGCGCGGCTCGATGGCACCGATGATCGCCACAATCTGATCGAAGATGGTGGCGGGATTCGCTTTCAAAATAAGCGCCAGGTCTGCATCACGAGGCACATCGCGCAGGTCAGCAGCGGTGAGGCCAGCCTTGGGAATAAGATCGAACAGACCCTTGGCATCAGGCGCGGTGGCGATGAAGGAGCGGGTGACGAATTTCGTTTCATCGAATCCTGTGACGGAGGCGACGTAGTTCATTTTGTCGAGGCCCAGGACGGAGATGATGCGATCAAACTGCGCGCGACCTTCGGGGCCACCCATCATTTGGGAGCCGAGCATTGGGCCGAACTGTTTGAGGAGTGCAGCGGTGTTGATGTAGGTGAGCGAAGAATGTCGCGGCAGCGCCAGTCGCTTTTTCACATCCGTCAGCCAGGCGGGCGCTTTGCCGTTTGTCAGCGCACTGCGAAGACGGCCGGCCGTCTCTTTGCCCACAGCAATCATCAGATATTCACCTTCAAAACCCCACGCCACCAGCGGCGCTTCACCTTCAGGTAGCGGCAGACGGCGCAGGCCACCTTCATCAGCGGGCATCACCTGCACATCAGCGCCAAGCTCTTTGACGATGATCGATTCAAACGCTTCGAGTGCAACTTTCGCAGCGGCGGCGTCTTTGCCGAAGTTGACGACGAGGCCCGCTTCGACCGTCGGCGCTTCTGCAACGGGATCGAATTTGGACAGATAAATCGTCGTCGGGCGCAGCAGCATCTGTTTCAGTAGCAGATGGCCATGCTTGATCAGCACCTTGGCGTCTTCATCGTTTCGTGCTTCATGATTAACAGCACCGAGGATGCCATCCTCGATTTTCTTGAGCATGAATTTGACCTGCGGCTCAGCGAGAAGTTTCTCGGTGGCGTTGCCGCTGTTGGCGTTGGCCTGGGCGGTGCCGGCCCAGCTCATATAGATCAGCGCCTGTTCCGGCGCGACCTGCGACATCTTCGGATCATCCGCCATCGGAGGCAGGCCCACGGGTAGATTCAGCCCGCCGCCCATGAGCACGACCAGCAACATTTCCATAAAACCGATACCGCCAAATGCCATCATGGGTCACCTCCGTATCATGCGATACTGTCAAAGCCACGTTGAAACGCGGGATCAAGCGTAGTCCTTTGTGTGCGGTGTCGCAAGAAGATTGTGGTGGTACTGGAGTTGATTCATGCCTTATTCGTTGCTGTTTCGTTTGTGTTTGCTGTGGGTGATGACCTGCATGGGCTGCGCGGCTCAGCAGAAGCGCACGTGGGAAGATTGGATGGTGACGGAGGTTCGCGTTGAAGACCCCACAGTAGCTGTGCCGCGCATTGCACCGCCGGCGATGAGTGCGGTGAAGTTTGTGCCCGGCTATGGAGAAGGCGATGGGGCTCGCGTTGGCCAAGGCTATGACACAGCTTTTCGCAATCCCGATTTTCCGCGCACGCACATCGCCCTGATCACGCTCGATGTCACCAGCCCGCATCATCAGATTCGGCTTTACTGGAGCGGGCCGCTGGCAGCTAAGGCGCCTCATGGGCCGTGGCGATCGTGTCCCGGGCGAGGCAAGAACGGGGCGAACTGCGATGACATGATTGAGAGCAATCAGGTCGATTCATTCTGCACGCCCAAGGGGACGTTTCGCATCGCAGGTTTTTCCGATCATCTGGAGCGGGCCTTTTCGTGTTACTACGCGACGTGGGTGATTCATGAGCCGCGCTACATCGCGATGCACACGCATGGCGACATTGCATATACGCCGCGCTCGGAAGGATGCATTCGGCTGGAAAGCGACATCGCCAAACTGATTCACAACAACAGCCTAGCGGGCACGACGCTGATTCACGTGAGCGGACGGTGGTCAGGCACGGGGCATTGAATATCAAGAAAATCGGGTACGAAGAACAATGCCGAATCGGATTAACCACGAAGGCACGAAGCCACGAAGTTTTAACTCCACGAAGCGATGATTTATTCTTCTTGGCCTTCTTCGTGTCTTCGTGCCTTCGTGGCAAAAACGAATTTCACTTCGATCAAGCGCTCTACAGCAGTTTGGATTAGTTGCATGCGGTGAACCGAGGAAGCAGCACAGGACATGCGATGCCCCAGATTGAAGAAACCGCACCTTATGGCTCACGCGCACAGTGCCTATAATCGGGTGATGAACACTTTCTTTCGCCGGGCGCTGATGTGGCTTTGTCTGGGCCTGCTTATTGCGGGCAATATGATGCTGGGCAGTCCGCGCGATCTGCTTGCCGATGACGCTGCACCTTCGGGTGAGGCTGCCGGTGAAACGCCTGCGCAGCCGGATGCCGCGACAGTGCCGCCATTGATTGCCCCCAAGCCTGCACCGATGATTGTGCGCAGCGGCGCGCTCGCATTACCCGCCGGCGGCAAGGTGGCGATCATTCCCATCGAAGGCACGATCTATGACTTCACCGTTGAAAGTGTGAAACGCCGTGTCGAACGCGCCATCGCGGCCGGTGTCGATGTCATCGTCTTTGAAATGAACACCAACGGCGGCGTGCTCGACAGCGCTCTGCAAATTTCCAAATACATCCGCGCTCAGATCGAACGCCCTGATCGCACCCGCGTGCCCACCATCGCCTGGATCAATGACAAGGCTTATTCCGCAGGCATTCTCATCGCCTCTGCTTGTGGTCACATCATCATGTCCCCCGCCGCCGCCACCGGCGACTGCGCGCCGATTTCTGCACTGGGCAACAGTCTCGCACCCACCGAACGCGCCAAGGCCCTGAGCCCGCTGCTCACCGAGTTCCGCAGCAACGCGCAGGACAACAACTATCCCTACGCCATCTTCCACGCCATGTGCGTGCTGGGTGTGAAGCTTTATCTCGTTGAACACAAATCCGAAATCGATCCGGTCACCGGTGGCCCGAGGCGAACGATTGTCAATCAGATCGATTACCAGATCATGGTCGATGGCAAATCGAAGTCGAGCCTGGCTGATGAAGTGAGCAAGCTGTTTGGGGCCAGCGATGCCATTGAAGACATCACGAAAGTCGGCCTGGCCAAGCGGGAGATTGCCACCGATGCGGATCGTGGACAGTGGAAGCTGATCGATGAGGTACACGATGGCTCGACGCTCTTGACGCTGGGCACGAATGACGCGGTGAAGATCGGCCTGGCGCTGCCGGGCACTTTTCTTAAGGATGTGGACATCGAGAAATATCTTTCAGCATCGGTGGTCTATCGCGTGGATGAAACATGGTCGGAAACGATGGCGGGATTTCTCGTGTCGATGCCGGTGCGTGCAGCGCTGATTGTCATCTTCCTCCTGGGCGTGGTGATTGAAATGATGGCGCCGGGCATCAGTGTCTTTGGCATGGTCGCCGCGGGGGCGATGATCCTGCTGATCATCTCGCCGATGCTGGTGGGCCTGGCGGAGGTCTGGCATCTGCTGCTGTTTTTCATAGGTTTTTTGCTGCTGATGGCGGAGATTTTTGTCACGCCCGGATTTGGCGTCCTAGGCATCAGCGGCATCATCGGCATGCTCACCGGTGTGATCCTCGCCGTCGTCCCCACCACCGGCAAAGGCCCGATGCCTCTGCCCCCACCAGAGATGATGGCCACGCTCCAGGCCTCGGCGATGTGGACGCTCCTGGGCCTGATCGTCGGCTGCGTCGGGCTGTTCTTCGTTGTCAAACACTATGGCCAGTTGCCGTTTTTTAATCGCATGGTGCTGACCGCTTCGCAGCCGCTGCGTACCAATGTGCAAGATGGATTGCCTCGCCGCGACTATGGCTACGCTTCGCAAAACGGTGAGGATGGCGAGGGTTCGATGGAACGGCCAGAGGAACATCCTGACGTCGCCGCCGCCCGTGAAGCGATCGCCGGCGATGAACTGGCGAATGTGTTTGTGCGCGTGGGTGATGAAGGACGCGTCACCGCAGATCTGCGCCCGATGGGCAAGGCGCTCTTTCACGATCACGTCATCGATGTGCAAAGCGTGGGCGGCTTCGTCGATACCGGCAAGCGCGTCCGCGTGGTGAAAACCTTCGGCAACCGTGTGACGGTGGAAATGATTTAGGACAGACCCACATTACATCGATCGTGTGGCACTGGCCGATCGTGTGGCACTGGCCGTTCGTGTGGCACTGGCAGGCCGCTGCTTACCGGGGGTGAGCGGTTAGCCAGTGGTGTCTTTAGAACACTCACTTATTCGCCACTGGCAAAACGTCCAGAGCGACGGCCTGCCTCCAGAGCGACGGCCTGCCAGTGCCACGCAAGATCGTTAATCCGAAAAACAAACGGAGCATGCAATCGTAGGTTTTTCTTTGTCATATCAAATGCAAAAAACACTTGGCCCCTGCGTTTGTGGAGCTACAATACATACAGAAGCGAACCGCGATGCGGAGCGAAAACAATTCATGCCGCAGCGAGCCCGTAGTCGCTTGCGAGCATAAGCCAAAGTCGCCTCAACCCATCGAGATTCGCCACGCTGAGTTGGTGCAGTTGCCAGAGGCCTACGGGCCCAGAACGAGGCAAGCCCTTGCCGGCAGCGAACGCAGCCAATGACGGTCGGACGGCAGCACGATGTGCACCCTCCACGAATACCCGTCGCTGCCCCGGCAATATGACTACCTCGTTTTTTATTGCGCTGTTTTATTGCGCTGTTTTATTCGCTGTCTTGTTGCGCTGTTTATTCGCTGTCTCGTTGCACTGATCGGCAGGCCTTCCCCCTTATTTCTGATCCTTAATCACCTTCACCGCGTGGAACTGGCGGTAGTTCCACGGGTTGGTGTTGAGGTTCTTCACTTTATCTTTGTCGTAGATGTTGATGTGGACGTACTGATAAATCGGGGCGATAGGCTGATCGCTGAGCAGGATCGCCTCGGCTTCGCGGAACAGGGCGAACCGTTTGGCCTCGTCTGATTCTTTCTCGGCAGCGCGGTAAAGCTCATCGTATTTCGGGTTGCTGTAGGCGGAGGTGTTGTGGCCGTCACCGGAGAGGAACTGCTCGAGGAAGGTGGTGGGATCGGGGTAGTCGCCGTACCAGCCGCCGCGGGTGATGGTGAAGTTGTGGTCACGGCGAATTTCCATGATCTGGCTCTTCTCCGCGCCTTCCAAGGCGACCTTCACGCCCAGGATTTTTTCCCAGTCCTGCTGAATCTGCTGAGCGATGATTTCATGCCTGCTGCCGGTGTTGTAGGAAATCTTCATATCGGTGGGAAAGCCTTTGGCATCGGGGAAGCCAGCCTCGGCGAGCAGTTTCTTCGCGCCATCGGGATCAAAGCCCACGCCAGCTTCAACCGGCGGCTTGTATCCACCCACAACGACATTGAGCGGTGTCATGGTCAAAGCGATAGGCTGATTCAGCCGCGTGATCTTCTCCACGAGCGTCTTGCGATCAATCGCCATCGACAGCGCACGGCGAACGCGTGGATCAGCCAGAATGTTGTCCTTGCCTTTGTACTGAGGCTGACAGTTGAAGTGATAGAAGTAAGTCCCCGCGCCCAGTTCCATGTGCACATCCTTGCGCTTGCCCTCTTTCTGCTGCTGCACCAGATCGGCAGCCAGCGGCGAAGTCGTCGGAATATCCGGCAGCCAGTGGGCGTTGCCCTGGTTGTATTCGAGCAGCGCGGTGTTTTCATTCTCAATCACGCGCACCAGAATCGACTGATTCCCCATCTGATCCTTGGCCCAGTAGTGCGGGTTAGCGGTGAGCAGCGTGTATTCCTTGAAGTTTCGCTGCGACAGAACATAAGGCCCGTTGACGATGGCGCGCTGCGGATTGCTGAAGTAGCTGGCATCGATCTTGAGCGGGCCATCGGGATCGATGGAGATGGATTCTTCGACACTCTTGCGATGAACGGGGGCATACGTATTGAAGGCAATCAGATCGAGAAAATAAGCGGTGGGTTTTTCGAGGGTGACAACCAGCGTCTTGTCATCGAGTGCCTTGAGGCCTACGTTGGCATCGAAATCAGCCAGGGTCTGTTTCCAAAGTTCGGTGGCGGCTTCGACAGTGCGGGTGGAGCCGGCGGCAAAAGATTTGAGATCAGCGACGCGCTTTTCGTGAAATGCCTTGGCACCTTTGATGTGCATGTGCATCGTGGCGTACTGCGTGTTGTGGTCGGGGAGCATGGCCCGCTGCCAGGCGTAGATGTAGTCGTGAGCGGTGAGCGGGTCGCCGTTGCTCCATTTCGCTTGGGGGCGAATGTGGAAGGTGTAAGTAAGTTTGTCTTCGCTGATTTCCCATTTGGATGCAGCGGAAGGCTCGAGCTTCAACGTCTCCGTGCTGACACCCACGAGCGTTTCGTACATGCACTCGATGACGCGAAAATCGGTGAGCCAACTGGCCTGCTGGGGATCGAGCGTATCGACCTCCGCACCGGCGATGATGATGAAATCCGCCTCGGGCAGCTTCGATGAAAGCATAAACCATCCCGCGACAGCGAGCACAACGACCAGGAAAAACGCAGCAAGTACTTTCATCATGAAGCTCCAAAGGAGAGACGAGAAACAACGGTGTTCTGCGAATAACTGCCTAGCAGAACATCAATTGTACCCTAATCAAAAACATGGGGCGATTGCTTCAATAGAGCAAAGGCCATTGCATGTAGGGTGCGTCAAGGCTTTGCGCTGACGCACCATGTTGGATCGCCGATTCTCAATCATTGAAAGTCACAGGAAAGCGTGTGTCCAACATGGTGTGTCAGCGCAAAGCCTCGACACACCCTACGAGTGAGCAGCCCCAAATCAAAAGCCCGTGGCAGGAGCGCGGGTTGCGCCTGCCACGGGCTTGGTGTTGATCAGTTCGTCGAATCTCACCGGCTAAGGCCGGCGTGAAACATCAGGGAGCCTTGGGGAGATTGACAGCGGACTCGATACCCAGGAGCTCGACTTCGAAGATAAGGACGGAGTTGGGTCCGATGGTGCCGTCACGTGTGCCGCGCTCGCCGTAGGCGAGGCTGGAGGGGACGAAGAGGCGGTACTTGGAGCCGACCTTCATAAGCTGAAGCGCTTCGGTCCAGCCTTCGATGACGCCGCCGACTTCGAAGGTCGCGGGAACCTGGCGCTTGTAGCTGGAGTCGAATTCGGTGCCATCCAGGAGTGTGCCCTTGTAGTGAGTGCGCACGGTGTCGGTGGCCTTGGGCACGACACCGGTGCCTTCGGTGAGGACTTCATACTGGAGGCCGCTCTTGGTGGTCTTGATGTTTTCTTTCTTGCCGTTGGCAGCGAGATAAGCTTCTCCCGCAGTCTTGTTCTTTTCGGCGGCAGCCTTGCGCTCTTCCGCAGCCTTGGCAGCCATGGTGGCGGCTTTCTTTTCCATCTCGGCCTGGAAGGCGACGATCACTTCGCGAATCTGCTCTTCGGTGAGCAGCGGCTTGGTGTCCTTCTCGGCAATCGCGGCTTTGATGCCGGCGGCGAGCAGATCAGCATCGATATCCACGCCATCGCGCATCATGTTGCGACCGATGTTCAGACCAATGGCGTAGCTGACTTTGTCTTTAAGATTCTTGAGCGGCCCGACCGGATCGTTGATGCCCGGTTCTTTGGGGGCATCCTTAGTCGCGTCCTTGGTAGCGTCCTTCGTCGCTTGCTTAGCATCGTCCTTGACCGCTTCCTTGGTCGCTTCCTTGGTCGCTTCCTTGGTGACTTCTTTACCTTCTTCAGCGGCCACCGCGAAGCCGGCCATCAGTCCGATCGCGCACAAAAGCATCCATATCCGTTGCATACCTGATCCTTTCATTGGGTTGATTCACAGTGTCACTGCCCATGCCATGGGCCAAGTCCGTCAGTATAGCGAGAAGCCGGGTAGCATTGCACGTTGACGAAAGCGTTACAAGCCCCAACGCCTGACACGCGAATCATCAGGCTGCTCGTAATGCAGCTTCGCAAGCATCACATAGTGCGGGGCAAGCCAGGCGAGGTACTCGCGTTCCTTGTCATTCGTTGAGCGAACGACCTTGCCTGGTACGCCCATGACGACGCTGTCGTCTGGAACCTGCAAATTCGGCGGCACCACCGCGCCTGCCGCGATGAGACAGCGCTGACCGATGCGCGTACCACCGAGCACGGTCGCCCCCATGCCGATGAGCGTGCCATCGCCGACGCTCACGCCATGCACGATCGCCCCGTGGCCGATGGAGACGTTGGCACCGATGATGTTGGGGATGTGAGAATCGCAGTGAACGACGGCATTGTCCTGCACATTGCTGCCCTGGCCGATGGTGACCTTGGCGACATCGCCGCGAATGGAGACGCCAAACCAGATGGAGACGCCCACTGCAAGATCGACATCGCCGACGACGCGGGCGGTGTCAGCGATGTAGCAGCCGTGCAGGTGTTGCATGAGAGGTGGGGGCATAAGTGCATTCTAGTTAGCCGTTCACCTTGGTGAATGGAGTACCGGAAATCGCAAATCGCAAATTTCAAATCACAAACAAATTCCAAGGTGAGCCAATCGAAGCAAACAGGAATTGGCCCACGATGCGATCGGGACTCTAATTTTTCATGGATTGATTTGGATTTGCTTGGAGCTTGTTTGGAACTTGAAGATTGGAATTTGGCATTTCCTTAGTAACCCGCGTCAACTTGCCGCAATAGCAAGTGACACAACGGAGGTTATACTGGCATCATGGAGTCGCGTGGTCTTCGCATTTTGCTGATTGGTATCTTCAGCTTGTGGTTTGGCGTTATTGTGCCAGGCCATGAGCGAGGCGCGATCCGCGTTGCGGGTGCGGGCTCTTCGCATTGCCCTGGTGATGCCGTTGCAAATTCGTGCCACATCGCTGAGCCGGTGCCCGCTCCTTCCTGCAATCACTGCCCGACGCAATCGCCCGTTGAACCGGACAAAGCCCCCGCTGGCGATCCGGTGCAGCACTGTGCAATCTGCAAGTTTATCGGTGTGCTCGATGCACCGGTGATGATCACGTTTGATCTGCCTCAGTCGTATGAACTGGCTGTGCTTGAGCCGGTGCCACTGCAGGCGATTGCTTCGATTTCGATCCTTTCCATTGACCGCGGCCGCGGTCCTCCTGCTTATTTCATGTGAGGGTTGCTGGTGCGCCTTTTCGCTGCGCGATCGTGATAAAGCTCTGCGCTTATCTCGCGCGATGAATCTGGCCATCTGGCCATCGGCCCGTGTGCGATGCTCTGTTCGCACTGCCCGTTCACTGCATCTGGCGCGATCTTTGCGCCTGATCCAGTCTCATCCTGCATGAACATCAAGAGGAGTCCCCCATGCGCTCAGCTTTATCAGCGCCTGTTCGCCATCGTTTCGCAACTCGATCCGCCAGTGCTTTCACACTCATCGAACTGCTCGTTGTCATTTCGATCATCGCCATGCTCATCGGCATGCTGCTGCCAGCCCTAGGCAGCGCACGGGCCACAGCTCGCGCAGCCGTCTGCCTGTCCAATGTCAAGATGCTCGCCACCGCATCGCTGCTTTATCAGCAGGATGATTCGCTGGGCCGATTCGTCGGCTTCGTGCCGGGCACTGATCGCAAAATGTTGCTGCTGCCCTACACCAACACCGGCAAGAACAATGCTGATACCTCCGTCAATCAGATCTGGCACTGCCCGCAGAACAACTCGCGCGGTGCTGATGGCGCGATCAACTCGGCGGGCTACGGATTCAATACCAATCTCAACTTCGTTCCGCTCCATCTGATCGCCAGCCCTTGCGCCACGGTCTGCATCGGCGACGGCGGCATCGGCGATGCCCTTCAACCGCAAACCGCCACGCACCTGATGGCACCCTCCAAGACCACCACCGGCAACATCTGTCGCCCCAATCCCCGACACGACGGCAGGCCCAACATCGGCTGGCTTGACGGCCACGGCTCCGCCCAGGAAATGATCGCGCCGTTCTACCCCGGCAAGCCCGGCGAGTGGACCGGCAACGGCATCAGCGATCGAAGCAGCCCTGATTACAAAGATGAACTTTGGGATCGCTACTAAAAGCCCTGGCGATGTCGCACGCCTTCGTTTAGCCGCTGGCCAAAGGCTCGGCGGCGGCCAGCGCGGGCTTACGCCAACGCAATCACGCTGCCTCGGATAACTGAGTATTCATGGAATAAGATCATGACAACAACCACAAAAATTCTCCTCGCCGCACTGCCGATGCTCGTCATCGCTTTGCTCGCCACGATGATCACCACCGCATCAACGCCCGCGCCAGCGCCAGCATCCATCCCGCTGCCCGCCATCGGCTGCGACAGTCTTGATGTCGCCGTCGATGGCGACACGATTCACCTGCTCATCGGCACCAACACTGCACCCGCGCAAGGCGACAAGTCGTGCGACTTTCATCACACGCGCAGCGCCGACGGCGGCAAGACCTGGTCGCCGCTCGTTCTCGTCAGCGGCAACAGCAGACAAGCTGTGCCTCACCATCGCGGCTCCGATGCGAGCATTGTCGCCAAAGGCAACAAACTCTTCGCCGCCTGGACCACGCCCGGCACCGGCTTCCACGGCACAGGCCCGATGGGCACCGCGCTCTCCACCGATGGCGGCAAGACTTGGCAGGCAGGCCCTGATCCATCCGATCAGCAGACCACAGGCTCGAGCCGATTCCTCGCGCTGACCGCCGATGCGAATGCCTTCCATCTGATCTGGCTCGATGATCGTGAAAAGCAGCGCGGCCTTCGCCACGCCTCTTCCACCGATGGCGGCAAGACATGGTCAGTCAACAACACCATCGATGATCTCACCTGCGCCTGCTGCTGGAATGAAATCATTCATGTGCCCGCCTCTGCGAAATCGTCTGATAAACAGGGCGAACTCTTCGCGCTTTACCGTGACATGAATCCCAGCGACATGGGGCTGGCGCGGTCCACCGATGGCGGCAAGACATGGAACAAGCTCGGACACATCGGCGAGTACGGCTGGCTCTTCAAAGGTTGCCCGCACGTAGGCGGCGGACTATCGCTCAGCGAATCGCCCGATGGAACGCGGCAGCTTTTCTCCGTCATCTGGACCGGCATGCCCGGCAAAATCGGCTGCCATCTCTTCGCCTCCGACAACGATGGCCGCGGCTGGATTCCCGTTCGCCCCATCGGCGAAGACACCGCCAAGCATCCGACACTCGCTGCCAGCGGCCAGCAGATTTGCGTTGTGTGGGATGACATCGCAGGCGACGACCGCGCTGCGTTTTGCATCACGTCTAGCGATGCGGGCAAGTCGTGGTCCAAGCCGATGCGACTCTCCGCAGCCGCAACGCAAGGCACTCATGCCCGCGTCATCGCCAATCCCGACGGCCAAGGCTTCGTCGTCTTCTGGACACAGTCCACGAGTAGCGAATCGCCTGCGCTTAAGTCCCGCGCCATCAGCACCACGAGAGCGGAGTAGATCGAGAAAGAGAATGTCAGGGTTCAAAAGAAAAGGAGAGAAGAAAGAAAAAGAGGTCATCCCGTTTGCTCCGGGATGACCTCGCTCGCCAAGGCGAGTCGCCGCAGTGATTGAATGCTCAGACAGAACATCGTGATGGACCTCTTCATCGTGCGAGGCGTCTTTCAAGTGTCTGTCCGCATTTAGCGCCGCGGCGTTTTTTTGCGCTTACTTGATCAGTGAGTAATCGGTTGGTGTCATGAACTTCGAAATCACCTGCTTGACGATCGGGCCATCTTTTTCTGAGGCATCTTTGGCCGCCATCCAGACCGGGTCTTCGCGGAAGGCTTTCCATGATGCGGCTGCGGCTTCTCTGCTGGGAAACGCGATGACATAGATGAGCACATCTTTCTCATCAACAGGCATCCAGTAGCCGACGAGCTGCATGCCATGCTTGATGAAGAGCTTATTGGTGTGATCGCGAAAGCGAGCGTTGAGGGCATCGAGGCGACCTTCGTGGCAGATATAGGTTCGCAGCTCAAACACACGATCAGCAGTTGACGCCGACTGCGACGGTGCTGCTGCACAGCAACCTGAGAGTGTGACTGCGGCAGCGAGAAGAACGAAAGCGATGAGGTGAGACATGAAAACTCCAGAGGAAAAAAAAGATCAAGAATCAGACACAGTGATATCGCCCCGTTTAGCCGCCGAGCAAAGGTCCGCCGTCGCTCGGCGAGGAGCACCGCCCACCATCGATTGTCACGATTGCCCCGCTGGCAACATCGAAGCCTTGATCTCGCTGATCATGTCGCTGACTTCCGAAGCCCTGGTGATGCGGTGCACAACGTCAAGATATTCAAGCACCGGCAGCTTGTGCCCTTTCTTCAAAAGCGCACGGGCAAGGGTCAAATCGAGCTGCGAGAAAAACACATTGCGATCCTTGATCGCCTCTGCTGCTTCGCGCAGTTTGGCGATGGCAGCATCATCTTGACCATTCATAAGTTCCACACGGCCCAGCGCGACATGGGCTGCATGCAGCGCGACAGCCCTGTCCGATTCTTCTGTGAGCTGTGAGGCAATGTTGACCAGGTCATTTGCCGCACGCTGGGCTTTGGGCAGATCGACCGCTTCAATGGCAACGACGCTCAGGTGAATGAGCAGGTCGGCCTTATCGCGGTTGCTTGACGCTTGGGCGAGGGCCTGTTCATACGCCTTGACCGCGCTCCTGGCGTAGCGATGTTCCGGGTCCAGCGGCGTGGTGTTCACCAGCGCGTGATAAGCCCGGGCCAGATGGCGAATCCAGGTGAGTGAATGTTCATCAAGAGCGACAGCTTTTTCCAGCAGCGCCGCCGCCTTGGCGGGATTGGAGGAGACGAAAAAAATACCGGCGTGGCCCAGAACCTTCGCATCCTTGGCGTTATCGCGTTCACCAATCAGCTTTTCCCAAAGCACAGCGGCCGCTCTGTGTGCGGTGCGATCGGGCAGCGATGCGATTTCTGCAACAGGCGCAGCGAGCACTGCGGAGCGCGGCTGATGTTCGATGAGCCAGAGCACATGCTCATTCGCCTCGCGCTCGGCACCCGCATCGGTGAACTGACCGCGGTAATACCAGATCAAATCCACGCGCGTCTGAATGTCGTTAGGACTCGACAGCAATTCAAACTCAAGCGTGCTCGCCAGTGGCGGCGTGAGTTGCCGGGCTGGCACCACAATGGCCAGTCGCGAATCAAGCAGCGGCGGACGCGCTTGCGGTGTGCCCTCGCAAGCGGCAAGGAACTGGACAATGATCAAAACAAAACAATGTTTAGCCGTCGTGCATCGCACGACGCGTGGCACGATGCGTGGCACGATGCGTGGCAACATCGACAGGAACTTGGGGCGGTGAAACATGGGCGGCCGGGGTGATGTTGGTTGGAAAATGAATTAGCAATCGGAGATTCGCGACGTGCGTTGCACGACGGCTAAACGGGGATTATTTCACGCCGAACACTTTTCGCAGTTCGGGGGCAGCGCCATCAGGTGCGATGACGATGACCTGATCGCCGCAGTTGACGGTGTCGGTACCACCGGGGACAAAAACTTCACCATCGCGCTGAATCGCGGCGATCATGCCGCCTGCGAGAAACTTGACATCCTTGAGCGGCTTGCCGGTGACGCCGTTGACCTGGTGAGGCACGCGCACTTCGAAAATTTCAGCGACGCCTTTGGAGAGCGTGGTGAGCTTGCGAAACGGGCCGGTTTCCAGCAGCGACAGAATCTGCGTGACTGCGGTGGCGCGCGGACTGAACGCACGGTCCACGCCTACGTGCGCCAGGAGGTGCAGGTAGGTTGATCGCTGCTGCACCGCGATGACGAGCTTCACACCTTCGCTCTTGGCGCGGGCGGCGATGAGAATATTATTTTCATCATCATCGGTGAGCGTGATGAAGGCATCGCATTGATCCAGACGTTCATCGTTGTAAACATCTTCACCTGTCGGATCGCCCTTGAGCACGGTCACCCAGTCGAGCTTGCCCGCCAGTTCCTCGGCTCGTTTCTGCTCGGCGACGATCAGCCGAACTGAGAACGCCTTGCTGTGCAGCGCCCGGCAGAGCCAGACGGCCATCGAAGTTCCGCCGACGATGATCACGCGTTTGCGTTTGTCATCGCTGGTGTGAAACATCTGCCTGGCTTTGTCGGTGCCCGCCACATCGCCGATGAGCGTGACGATATCGCCAGCGTGAATAGCGGCGTTACCATCGGGAACAAACGGCTGATTGTCGCGCTCGATCATCGCCAGCCGCGTCGAGGCAGGCATGCGCACTGCCATGAGCTGCTTGCCCACGGTGGGCGAATCCGCAGAAACGACGACCTGCTGAAGTTCAATGCGACCGCGGGCAAAACTTTCAACCGCCACCGCTCCCGGGCTTCGTAGCGACTGCGCGATGGCATCGGCGGTGGTGAGCTCAGGACAGACCAGATGATCGATACCCAGGTGCTGTGCGTAATTGAGATCGCCCAGTTCCATGTACGCCCCGTGATGCACGCGGGCAATGGTGCGCACTGTGCCCAAGCCGCTGGCGAGCGAGGCGCTGAGCAGATTCACTTCATCGTTGTTGGTGGCGGCAATAAATAGCTGCGCATCAGCGCAGCCCGCTTCCAGAAGCGTGGAGACGTGAGTCGCGTTGCCATGCAGATTGCGAACATCCATCACCTCTTCGAGAGCCGCGAGTTTGGACTGCGACTGATCGATGATGGTGACATTGTGCCCGGCCCCGCCGAGCACCTCGGCAGCATGCCTGCCAACTTCGCCTGCGCCACAGATGACAATGTTCATGACAAGAGTTTAGCGGAAGGGAGGAAACGAAGCAGGAATGGGGGTCATGGCCCATGACCAAGAGTCAATGGCCATTGCAAATTGCGGAGGAAATACATGACAGCCCATTCTGCAATTTTCAATTTGCATTGGGCATTGGATATTTTTCTGTGTCGCGGGAAGCCCGGCCCTTTGGGCTGGCGCTAAACGGAGGGATTACAGTCGGTCACTTTTTCTTCATCACGCGGAAGCCGATGTCACGGCGGAAGAATCCGCCTTCAAAGTGAATCTTGTCGCAAGCCGCATTCGCCTTCGCCTGAGCTTCCGCCAGATCCTTGCCTAGAGCGCACACATTGAGCACGCGGCCGCCAGCAGTCACGACATCCTTCTCGCGGTTGCGCGTCGTTCCTGCGTGGAAGACTTTCACATCCGGGTCTTCTTCGGCGCGGTCGATGCCGGTGATGACTTTGCCCTTGGCGTAGTCGCCGGGATATCCACCCGAGGCCATGACCACGCAGCAGCAGCAGCGCGGGTCCCAACTGATGTTTGCTTCATCGAGCTTGCCGGTGCAGGTGGCGAGCATGATTTCCAGAAGATCGCCCTTGAGGCGCATCATCAGCGGCTGCGTTTCCGGGTCGCCAAAGCGCGTGTTGAATTCGAGGACTTTGGGCCCGCCTGCCGTGAGCATGAGGCCGGCGTAGAGCACGCCCTGATAAGTGACACCATCGCGGCGCATCGCATCGAGCATGGGCACGAGAACTTCGCGCTCGATGGTTGACATGACTTTGTCACTGATGAGCGGCGTCGGACAGTAAGCGCCCATGCCGCCGGTGTTGGGGCCTTTGTCGCCTTCGCCCACTTGCTTGTGATCCTGACAGGGATCGAGCACGAAAATATTTTTGCCATCGATGAGCGCGAGCACAGACACTTCTTGGCCGACGAGTCGCTCTTCGATGATGATGGTGTTGCCGGCATCGCCGAAAACTTTTTTCACCATCATCTGCTTCACCGCCTCGGCGGCTTCTTCGTTGTTACTACAAACAGTGACGCCTTTGCCTTTGGCCAGTCCTGCGGCTTTGACAACGACAGGCGTCTCGCGCGCCATCACATAAGTCAGCGCCGCTTCGGCATCGCTGAACGCCCTGGCCTCGGCGGTAGGCACGGAGGCGGCGCGCATGAGCTGCTTGGAAAAAGCCTTGTCTCCTTCGAGCCTGGCGCCGGCAGCGACAGGGCCGAAGATATAACGCCCGGGTTTGGTCAGGCGATCGGCAAGGCCGCCGCAGAGCGGATCTTCAGGGCCGATGACGATCAGTTCGACGCCGTTTTGCCGGCAGAAATAATCAATGGCGTCGGCGTGCTTGGTGTTCACCGGCTCGTAAAGCAGATCAACATTTTCACCCAGCGTTGAAGTGCCCGCGTTGCCGGGCGCAAAGAAAAGCTTGCCGCAACGCTTGGATTGCTTGAGTTTCCAGCCCAGGGCGTGTTCACGGCCGCCTGAGCCGATGACGAGGATGTTCATGGGTTTGGAAAGTGGTTTTGTCATGGGGCGGCATGATAGGGAATCAGGAAGAAAAAGCGAGAAAGCGGAAAAGCGAAAAAGCGAAAAATTTAAGGCAAAGGAACACCACTTGTGCCTTCACCCCATGCGCGACTTGCGACAACGTGGCCTTGAATTTTTCGCTTTCCCGCTTTCTCGCTTTCCCCCTTTCTCGCGTCGTCGCCATTCAGAACAGCAGCCCCGTCGAATCGAGCAGCGACAGCGCGGACCACTCGCCGATGATGATGAGCACACCGGCGACATAGAGGATGCCCGTCGCTGATTGATTGGCTCTGCGCTTGACGCAGTCGTAAGTCATCCATGTGAAGATGAGGGTGACGAGCAAGCCGACGGCGAAGCGGGCGATGATGATCATCATCATCCAGAGTTGGCTGCCGATTTTTTCGGAGCCGATCCAAGGGACCAGACCCAGCGCAACACTGGTGACAGCGCGTAGCACAAGCAGCACCGCGAGCATCAGCACGAGTCTGCGAAACGGAGCCTGCGTCATTTCGTTGCCAGCGGTGAGGTAGGCGTGGCCCAGGAGCATGGTCATGAGAAACCCGCCCAGCAGGCCGCCGGAAATGGCGACGGTGATGAGCAGCGAAATCCATGTGGCGACAGGCACCGGCATCGCGGCGGATTCCGGTATGTGCCTTGAGATCATGTAAGCAGATGAAACAGTCGCGGAAATAGTGGCGAGAATAAAACCCAGAGCGGCAGCGATGCGCTGCTGCCTGCGGTAGCCCAGTTGCACCGCCATCAGTTGCACGAGAAAAGCGACAGCGGGCGACGCGATGCCTGCAATCGCGCCGGTCTGCGTCCAGCCATCGGTGCTGACCACCGCTGCGACTGCAACGACGAGCAATGTCACCGCAATCACACCGCCTAGCCTGAGCCAGCGCAGCGTCACCGCAAAGGGATCGCTGATGGCCTGCGTCAGGCCGATCCCCGCAGTGAGCAATAGAAGCATCGTGGCAATCATGGGCGACAGTGTAGCGATGGGGTGCGAAGGCGGGGGCGAAGAGGCGCACGATCTACCGCGCTGACGACGCTACGCCGCAAGCGGCTGCAGGGCGGGGCACAGTTCACGAAGTATCAACGCCTGAAACCTTGCGCGTTCTCCGTACAATCTTTAGTTTCAGTGATCGTTCCCCTTCCATAGGAATTGATATGCGACTGATGCCTCTCCTGACTGTGACTCTCACCATGCTCGGCTTTGCCGCACTCCCCGCGCTTCACAGTGCCCAGGGCCAGACAGCGGGCCAGAAGAAGAACAAAGAAAAATCGAAAGCGGAGACGATGGTGCCGGTGAATCTGTCGCTGGGCAAGAAGGCCTTCGCGGAGCGATCGCAACCCGGCCACGATCCGTCGCATGCTGTCGATGGTGATCCGGAAACGCGCTGGTGTCCGCCCGATGGGAACACGCTCTACGCCTGGCAACTGGATCTGGGCAAAGTCGAAGATGTCATGGGTATCAACATCGCATGGGAACAAGCAGATGCGGGCTATGGCTACAAGATCGATGCGAGCGACGATGGCAAAGCCTGGCGCAGTCTCATCGACACCACCGACAAGCCGATGGCGAGCGCGCTGCATCAGCACACCGCACACACGGCGGCGAGATTCTTTCGTGTGACCGTCACCAAGCTCAAGGCTGGCTGCTGGGGAAGTTTTTCCGAGTTTGAAGTGCTTGGAAAAGAAATGGTCGCCCTGGGCCAACCTAACGCATCCTCACTGCCCGACACCGAAAAACCTGCTGCCGTCGCTGCGGAAGGATTGCTCGCACAGGTGAAGATTCCCGCTGGTTACAAGGCCACGATGTTCGCCGCCCCGCCGGAGATCAGCTACCCCACCTGCCTCACCACCGCGCCCACCGGCGAAGTCTTCATCGGTATCGATGAGAACGGCTCACTGGGAAAAGATGGCAAACGACAGATGAAAGTCATTCGCGCCATCGACACTGACAACGACGGCAAAGCGGACAAGTTCACCACCTTCTGCAACATCAACAATCCGCGCGGCCTCTTCTTCCACGACAACACCCTCATCGTCCTTGGCCCGCCCAACATCCGCTCCTTCACCGACACCGATGGCGATGGCATTGCCGACACCGACAAGCTTCTCGTCAGTGGCCTGGGTTCACCTGCACTGGCGCAGCGCGGAGCCGATCACTGCACCAATGGTTTTACTGTAGGCATCGATGGCTGGCTCTACATTGCTGTGGGCGACTTCGGCGCGATCAAAGCGCAAGGCAGCGATGGCAAGAGCGTGCAGCTCTACGGCGGCGGCATCATTCGCGTACGCCCCGATGGCAGCGAAATCGAAATCGTCTCACGCGGCCAGCGCAATATCTACGACGTCGCTGTCGATCCGCTCATGAATATCTTCACCCGCGACAACACCAACGACGGCGGCGGCTGGAACGTGCGACTGAGCCACATCATTCAATCAGCTCACTACGGCTACCCCTCCCTCTTCATCAACTTCCCCGAAGACATGATTCAACCCCTAGCTGACTACGGCGGCGGCTCGCCCACCGGCTCGCTCTTCGTCGATGAAGGCGACCGCGCCGGCGCTGCTGGCAACGGCCTGCTCACCTGCGACTGGGGCCGAAGCGTCATCTATCGCCACCCGCTCACCGCCGACGGCGCAAGCTTCAAAGCCCAGCAGCAATCCTTCATCGAACTGCCCCGCCCCACCGACATGGATATCGACGGCAGCGGCCGCATCTATGTTTCCAGTTGGCGCGAAGGTGGCTTCAGCTTCTCCAAGCCCGAAGTCGGCTACGTCGTTCGCGTCGTCGCCACTGATGCGAAGACCACTGAGTTCCCCGACCTTCGCAAAGCCTCCGATGCAGACTTGATCAAATTCATCGGCTCTGACAGTCACAAGCTTCGCCTCCATTCCCAGTTGGAAATTCTCCGCCGTGGTGACAGCGCCACTTTCACCACCGGCCTCATCGAGCTTGCATCCAAGAGCGGCCCGCTCGCTCCTCGTGTCGCTGCGATTTACACGCTCAAGCAACTGCGCGGCAGCAAAGCAAGCGATGCACTTGCCGCGCTGACAAAGGACGCCACGATTCGCGAGTTCGCTCTGCGAGCGCTGACCGATCGCGTCACACAGCTCGGCGATGTGCCGGCACAACCGTTCGTTGATGCAACAAAGGACGCCGATCCGCGCGTTCGCTTGCAGGCAACCATCGGCCTCGGTCGGCTGGGCAAATTGGAAACCGCCAGCGCACTGGTTCCGCTTTTGGCCGAGAGTGATCCATTGATTCGCCATGCAGCTGTGCATTCGCTGGTGCTGCTCAAAGCTTCCGCAGCCGCGTTTGCTGCACTGGACAGCGGCGATGTGAAACTCGCCCTTGCCGCCACTCAGGTGCTTCGCTCGCTGCACGATATTCAGGTCGCCGATGGCCTGATTCAGCGGCTCGCCAAGACATCCAATGTCGATCAGAAAAAACTCATCATCACCGCTCTCGCACGGCTCTATCACGTGGAAGCCGACTGGAAAGGCGACTGGTGGGGCACGCGCCCTGACACGCGTGGCCCGTATTACAACCCGATCACCTGGGATGGTTCCTCGCACATCGCGCCGGTTCTGCTCACCGCTCTTTCAACCGGCGATGCCACCATGGGCAAGTTCATCATTGGCGAAATGAATCGCCATCGCATCAAGCTCAATGATGCCACGGCTCAGCTCGTTCGCATGGCTCAAAATGATGCAACGCTCATCCCCGCCATGATCGCCCTGCTCCAGGGCAGTGATAAGCTCCCCGCCGATGCGATTGGCCTGCTCGAATCCGTGACCAAGGACAAAAATGCTGATCCGGAAGTTCGCGGCGATGCAGCAGGTGTGCTCGCCAAGGCGAGCGATCAGGCGGGTGTGTTTGATGTGGCCATCAGTGCGCTGGTGGCGGTAGGCAATGCGGGTAAGGCAAGCGAAGCGATCAGCCGTGCCCGTGAAGGCTTTGCACGAGACAAGCGGCACGCGAAAAACGTGAGCACCTTTGTGAAGATGACCGGCGATCCCGATGCAGGCAAGCGCGAGACGGCGTTTGGCGTGCTCATCTCCATCAGCAGCGACAAAAAGCCAAACAAGAGTGCCAAGGACGCTGCCGATGGCGCTATCACCGCAGGCTTCAGCAGCAGCGATGTCACCCCGCTGTTTCGCGCCATCGCCATGCTCAAGGCTGATCAGTACAAGGATCAGGTCAAAGCACATTTGACCGATCCCAAGCCGAATGTGAAGGCGGCAGCCGAGCACGCAGCGCGCATGCTCAAGATCGAACTGGTGGCTGTTGATCCCAACAAAGTCACGCTTGTAAAACTCGGCTATGACAAAGTGCTCGCGCAGATCACCATCGCCAAAGGCGATGCGAAACTTGGAAAAGAACTCTTCACCAAGCAAGGCTGCGCGCTGTGTCACACTGTCTCGCAGGATCAGCCACTTAAAGGCCCGCTGCTGCTGGGCATTGCCCAGCGCTACAACCGCAGCGAACTGACAGAAGCCATCATGAAGCCCAGCGCGAAAGTTTCGCAAGGCTTTGAGACGCAGTGGTTCATGACCGAAGATGGTCTGAATTACGAAGGCTTTGTCACGCGTGAATCCGCTGACGAAGTGGAAATGCGCAACGTCACCGGTGCTGTGACCATCATCAAGAAAAAGGAAATCGAAGAGCGCGGCAAGCGCGAAACCTCCATGATGCCCAGTGCTCTGGTCGATACGCTCGACCTCAACGAGTTCAACTCGATCATCACCTACCTCGAATCGCTTAAGGCGAACTGATTTTTAATTTGTACTGCCAATTACCCAAGCCCGATGGAACTCCACCATCGGGCTTGTTCATTTTCATCCGTTTTAAGTCCGAAAATAATTCATGTGCAATCTTGCTTAATTGCCCCTCGCTTCGGGCCGATAAGGAAACAGCCGGCATGATCGTCACAACCGTCACGATCCCACCGGCTGCTTTTCCGGGTGAACTCCAACGAGGGATTTTCATGACGCCCATGCATTTCACCGTCATCACCACCTGCCTCAATTCCGCAGCCACCATCGAGCGAACCATCTGCTCTGTGCTCGACCAAGGCTACGAATCACTTCAGTACATCGTCATCGATCGCGGCTCCAAAGATGAGACCGGCGAGATCATCAGCCTCTACGAAAACGAACTCATCTGGCTCAGCGAAGCTGGTGCGACACACGCCCAGGCACTGAACACCGCACTGAGCCACGCCAAGGGCGAGACAATCGTCTTCGCAGATGATGTGCTGCTGCCTGGCGTGCTGCATGACATGGCCAAGCGGATGAGTCTGCCCGGCGCGCCCCAGTGGTTTGTGGGGCATTCGATTCAGCTTGATCGCGATGATGTGGAAGTCGGCAGCGTGCAGCCGGTGATGCCAGCCAGCCTGTCGCGCTACCTGATGCACGATTCGGGCATGCTGCCGTTGCAATCGACATTCATCGCCCGCGCACTGCTGAGCAGCGCGGACAACTTCGATGGCTCACTGATTCACGCGCACGACTACGACTGCTGGTGCCGGCTCATGGCACAAGGCCACCGCCCGACGGTTATTGGGCTTGAGCTCACCGGCTGCTGGCCTCATGCTGAGACGCTCACTGCCGCGCAAACGCTCACGCAAGGCCTGGAGTTCATCACCATCGCCCGTCGTTATGCAAGCCAGCTTTCCCTTCGCGATCAAGCAGCGCTGTGGCGCAACTGCGATCAGCGGCAGCGAATCTACGCTCTTGCCGAGGCTGAGCTTTCGCCCAGCGAAGCGCGCGGCCACCTGTGGCAACGCCTGCTGAGCCACCCCTGGTGGATCATGGATGAATCCGTCCGCCACACGCTGATGCATGGCATCACGCACCCCGCCCCTGCGGCGCTGACCCGCACTGCTGCTTGAGAGCAGAGGACAGGGAACAGGGAACAGGGAACAGGGAACAGAAATAAGGCAACAAGAAACCGCGGCAAAGCCCACCCACTCCTGTGGGTGGGTCTGCCATCAATTACCCCCTCCACTATGCCGATGAAAAGATTGAAGGAAGAAGGAGCCATCACATGTCGTGGACAAGTATGCATTTCGCCGTCGGCATGGGCTGCGCTGGCGCAGCCTTTGGACTCGGTTGTCTATTACTCAAGCGCGGCTGGCGCTGGCTACCTGGCATGATGACGCTGGGTGGGCTTTGGGGGATCGTGCCGGACATGCCTCGGCTGTGGCGCGAAGATTTTGCCTGGCTCCCTTTCGCTTCAACGCTCGGCTCCAAGACCCTCGAAGCAGACCTGCACGCCGTCGGCGATCTCTTTTTCTTTCATCACGCACTCGACGCTCAGCCACACGAATACGCCTTGCATGGCCTGGTCTTCATGCTGCTGCTCTATAACGCCGCGATCATCATGCTGATGGTCATGGAATCAAAACAACGCCGAGCATCGCGGCGATTAAGTATTGAACATGACCCCGCGCTGAAATTTGAAGGGCACGAAATACGATCGAGTCATCTGCAACGATCCGCGTGATCTGTGCACGCCCGCAACGAGCCACGACCGTAAGGGAGTGGGGTTTCAGTTCTATCGTTCCCGCTTCCTTACGGGCGCGGCTCGTTGCGGATGCCCTGCTCACTTTCTGCGCAGCTTCTTGGGCGCTACGCCTGCGATCACTTCAACCTGTTCCGACACAGAAGCAAGATTGCCCACCAGACGCAGATAGAGCTGCGTGTAGCGATCGATCACGCCGCCTGCTTCGCGCATGACGCCTTCGATGTCCTCTTCGCCCGGCAGCGATTCGCACAGGTACTGCCCGATGGTGATCGCGCCGCGTTCATCGGCGAAGGGAAACCAGGTCGGCGCGAGTTGCTCGATGAGTTCAGCAGCGCGGTTGTGGGTCTGCGAGAGATTGAGCTTGATCTGCCGAATGAGCCGCGGCAACTGCTCGTTGCCTTTGAGGTTGATCGCCAGAATATGAGTGACCGCAAACGCATCGCGCAGGGCGCGGAATGTGGAGCCAGCTTTGGCGACGAGGAAGAGTGCCTCGACGAGTTGAATGGAGCGGGAGATGAACGCGCCGGGGCCGCCGGTGCCGCTGTCAGCCAGATTGTCGGTGACGAATTTGAGACGAAGCAGTCGCAGCGCAGCGCCCATGCGAAGGCAGGCCACATCATCAAAGCGATCAAGCAGCCTCGATGCATCGGCGATGATGGCGTGCTGTGATTCGCGCAGCATTCGCACACCTTCGCGGCCGGCATCGGGCAGGCCATAATCATTGACGCGGCCGATGTGGAACCCCGCATCCAGCAGCGCTTCTGCACGCAAAGCACTGAGCAGCTTGTCATCGGCATCAATGAGCTGTGTGAAGGCGGGCACGGTCTCTTCGCTCATCGTCTCCATCCGCCTGCGTGCTTCGCGCAGAGCTGCGATGGCGCGCTTGGGATCGAGCGGAGCCGAGAGCTGCGTCTGGCCCAGCGACCATGGGCGAAGCACCGACACCTGATCGCGAAAGTAGCGCGACAAGGCATCGAGAATGTACTTCGAGATATCAGTGGCTGGAGGCATGCACTTAGCCCCCGGCTTGCCGGGGGTGAGCGGACAGATACAGGAGGATGACCATAAAGTGAACTAGGAGTGATGAAAATATTGAAACGCACCCCCGGCAAGCCGGGGGCTATGTGCCCATGAGCTTGTCGAGGCCGGGGATATTCATCCCGCCAGTCGCTGAGGTGAATTCCTGTTGCACCAGATCGCGGGCCTTGGCCAGTGCTGCATTAGTCGCGGCAGCGATCAGATCTTCAATCATCAGAAGGTCATCATCGCTTGGCCCAGCGCCGCCACCATCGCCATCACCAGGCATTGCGAGCGTCAGCAGCATCGCGCGATCCAGATGCATTTCGACCACCTCGAATCGGCCGTTGACCTTCACCCGCACCGCACCCGCGCCGGCTTCGCCTTCCACCACCTTGCGGCCAAGCTCTTCCTGAAGCTTCGCAAACTTCTCACGCATCTCTTTGGCCTGGCCCATCATCGACATCATGTTCTTGATGTTGTCAAACATATCAACCGCTACTCCGTCGTTCGCCAAGGCGAACGGCTAAATACGAGAAAAAAATCAATCCTCACTTGGATTCATCAGGTCGTCGAACAGCTGATCATCCGCACTCTCTTGAGCATCATAGGCGATGGGCTTTGCTGCGCTGTCTGTTTCAGTTTGATCCGAAGCATTGCTGGCCACCACTTGCGCTTCCATGTGCGTTTCAATGAGCGTCACCTCAAAGACCGCCTGCACTTCTTTCACCAAAGGCAACGCCATCGCCTCTTCGCGATCCGACCGCAGTTCCTGTGAGGATGGTGCAGCACCCGGTGACGAGTTAGCAGGTGCGCTTGAAGTATTCGCTGCTGCGCTTGCGGTGCTAACCTGCTCAACTTCGATTCGCACCGGATGGCCCAGCACGCGCTTGAACAGATCCGCAAGCTGTTCGCGCTGACGATCGGCGGCGACGAACTTGTGCATGTCCCGCTTACCAGGCAATAGCGACACGATCGCGGTGCTGCCATCGAGGCGCGACAGCGATAAAGCCTGTACCCAGGAGAGCGAAAATTTGCCTGAAATATTGCGAAGAACCGAAGCCCAGACTTCGCGCGGCGAGTCGTGATTGATCGGTGGCGCAGCTTCAGTTTCGTCTATGTTGGCGGATGGATCGGAGGTGTGATCGTTTGCAGCGGTAGCCGGTGATTCTTCCACAGGCATACCCCGACGGCTCGCCCCCGGAACAGACTCGCCATCGGGCTTGAGGTCGTCTTCACGCTTGGTGTCAGCGATTCGAGCCGGCGCTGCCACTACTTTTTTTTTTAGATCGCCGTTGCCACCCGCAAGCAGCGCCGCGACATCCGCCATCTTTTCTGAGAGCGCCAGTCGTACAACAGTTGCATCGAGCAGCGCCCGTGGATTTGAACTGTTCTTGCCCACGCGCTGTAGGTTTTCACAAAGCGCGATCATGTGTACCAAGCCTGCTGCATCAAATTCCTGCGACTGTGTCATTGCAATTTTGCGAGCTTCATCGGGCAGTTCGATCAGTTCGCTCTCGATGCCGCAGGCTGCGATGAGCATGAGCTGCCGGAGTCTTTCGATGAGCACATCGACAAGTTGATCTTCGGAGATGCCTTTGCTCAGAATCGCGGCGGTGCGTTCGAGTGCTTGTCCCGCATCACCGGCTGCCAGTGCATCCACGAGATGGATGACCAGTTCCGGCGCGGGTAAGCCGAGCATGGTTTCGAGAACCTGCGGCGTCAGCGGCGATTCACCCGTGGAAATCAGTCGATCCAGCAGCGACAGCGCATCGCGCATCGAGCCGTTGCCCAGCCGCGCCAACTGCCAGAGCACATCATCAGAAGCTTCGACGTTTTCCTGTTTGAGCACAGCGCGCAGGTGGTCGGCAATTTTCGCCGTGGGAATGTTGCGGAAGTCGAATCGCTGGCAGCGCGACTGAATCGTCGCGGGCACTTTGTGCGACTCGGTGGTGCAGAGGATGAACTTCACATGCGGCGGCGGCTCCTCCATGGTCTTGAGCAGCGCGTTGAACGCAGCCGTGGAGAGCATGTGAACTTCGTCGATGATGTAGATTTTGTAGAGCGCGTTGCCGGTGGGTGCGAGGCCAGCGTTGGCGATGAGCTGGCGTGCCTGTTCGACGCCGTTGTTGGAAGCACCGTCGATCTCGACGACGTTGAGATCCTGCCCCGTCATGATGGCGGCGGCCATGCGCTCCTGCACATCGAGCGGCGGGTAGTCGTGAGATTCGTCGGAGGCTTTGGCTTTCCCCTTTTTCTTTTTCGCATCGTCCGATGAAATCAACCCAGGCTTGGGGCAGCCGGGGATGGTGTCGGGGGCATTGAGTGCTCTGGCGAAAAGGCGGGCGGTGGTCGTTTTGCCGACGCCGCGTGTACCGGTGAAGAGATAAGCGTGAGCCACACGGCCTTGAGCGATGGCGTTAAGCAGCGTCTTGGCGACGGATTCCTGACCGATCACCTCGTCGAAGGTGTTGGACCGGTATCGTCTTGCGAGGACGGTGTAGGACATGGGGAAGCTGTCAGCAATCAGCCGTCAGCCAGCAGCTTTAGAACACAACAACAAAGCAACACTTATGCAACAATTAAGTGCATCCAACTCCGAAGCTGACCGCTGAAGGCTGATCGCTGACAGCTTCATTCAACCGCGCGTGCAAACGGCCAGGACACCGGCAGCACCGGGCAAGCGACGCTTAGGGCTGCTCCGGTCAAGGCCTGACCCGGTTCACGAGCCCACCCGCGCACCGGGCCCAGCCGTTTGCTCAAGCGGTCGAATCGAGACGCGAATCATAGCAAACCATTTCTCGCTTGGCGAATGGGCCTGCTGCGCTTATCCTTCACTGATACATTCGATTTTATTCATACCCGTTTCCGCTTCGAGAAGGTTCACATCATGATTCTCTTCATCCTGCGCGGGGTGTTCGTCGTAGTGGCCGCTTCCGTGGCCATGCTTTACATCCTCGGTGCACAGCAAGGCCTGGGGGCGTCGGCGACCAATGTCCTGATCATGCTCATGGCCACGCTGGGCGTCAGCGCGATCGTCATCGCCACCGATGTTTACACGCCTCGCAAAAAGCTCTCAGCCATCTCAGGCGTCTTCCTGGGCCTCGTCGCCGGCCTGCTCGCTGCCTACGCCATCTCCTTCGTCGTCGATCTCATCGGCATCATCATTCAGCCGGACATCTTCGCCAAGCCCAATGCCACTGCTGAGGAAATCACCAAACTCAATGCCACCCAGCAGCGAGCCATCGCCGTCGGGCAGCTCCTGCAAGGCGTCAAAGTTTTCATCGGCCTGGTCACCTGCTACATCGGCATCTCCCTCGTTCTGCAAACCAAAGACGACTTCCGCTTCGTCATTCCCTACGTCGAGTTCGCCAAGCAGATTCGCGGCAATCGGCCGACGGTTGTTGATACCAGCGTCATCATCGATGGCCGCATTCTGGATATCGTCGCCACGCACATCATGCAAGGCTCGGTCGTCGTGCCTCGCTTCGTGCTGCACGAGTTGCAACTGGTCGCAGACTCGGCGGACAAACTCAAGCGCTCGCGCGGAAGGCGTGGTCTGGATATTCTGCAAAAACTCCAGGCCAGCAAAGTTGTCGAAGTGCTGATCGAAGATGCCGAGGCCGAAGGAGCCAATGTCGATCAAAAACTCGTCTCCCTCGCGCTGACCATGAAAGCCAGGCTGATGACCAATGATTTCAATCTGAAAAAAGTCGCGGAACTGCGCGGCGTAGAAATCATCAACCTCAACGATCTCGCTGCCGCGCTTCGGCCAGTGGTCCTGCCCGGTGAACGCATGACCGTGCGCATCCAAAAGCAAGGCGAAGGCCAAGGCCAAGGCGTGGGCTATCTCGATGATGGCACGATGGTGGTTGTGGAAAATGCCAGGCAGCGCGTGGGCGATGTGATCGAATTCAGCGTCACGAGTAACTACCAGACCAGTGCCGGCCGAATGATCTTCGGCTCGATGGAAGGCGAAGGCGCACCAGCAGCGCAGCCAGTGAAACAGATGCAGGAAGAGCGAGAGAGTGAAAACGAAGCATCACATCAGGAGCCGCCAAGGCAGGCAAGACCCGGCAACAGCGGCGGCAGCAGGAACCCGCGCCGCAATGGTTGAGGCAAAATAGGTGAGGAAATTAGAGCCGCGACTCAACGAGTCGCGGACGCCAAAGGCCTCAAGGGGTGTACGTCGCGCCGTGTTTCAAATGGATCGCGGATTGCTTCAGACGCTGATGCCCCAGCCCCTTGGATGAACGAATCCTCCATCAGGCCGGTGACATCCGCGATTCGTTGAATCGCGGCTCTGTTGCATTCTGAGCCCGCAACTCATTCAAACAGTTCCGCGATCTTCAGAAAATGCTTGGGAAATGCCTGCGGCGAAATCTTGTCGCCTGAGCGGTGCCTGGTAATCTTCATGTACTTGCCGCCGCGAGGCTGACGATGCACAACCACCTCATGGCTGACCATATCGACCAGCCACATCTCGGCGATGCCCGCCTTGGCATAGAGCGGAACCTTCACATCGCGATCCAGCAGCAGTGACGAGTCGGCAACCTCGATAACGAGAAAAATATCCTTAGGCCCGGGCAACTTGAGACGGTAAAAATCTTTGCGGGCATGAAGGAGAGCGATGTCCGGTTGTGGCTGACTCGCTTCGTCCAGTTGTATCGAGCCTTGCGTTCGAACGATGACTTCCTGCCGAGGAAGGTCGTTGCAATAGGCATTCAAAAAGTCAACTTCAGAATTGTGCTCCGGGCCGATCGGTGCCATATCGACAATCTCCCCGTTGAGCAGCTCCACGCGGTGGGCCTTGGTCAGGACACCGGCGCTGATCATCTGCCCATACTCGGCAGTCGTGAATCGATGGGTACTGGACAGTGTGGTCATGGACGAATTATAGGCACGAAATGCTCAGAGTAGGCAAACGTCGTTCGCCAAGGCGAATGGCTAAATCTGCGGACCATTATTCACTTCAAACCCAGCGCCGTCGCCATCGCGCTGCCGATGTCGCCGGGGCTTTCTGCGATGTGGCAACCTGCGGCGCGCATCGCGTCGAGCTTCGCTTCTGCGCCGCCTTCGCCGCCGGAGATGATCGCGCCAGCGTGGCCCATGCGACGGCCCGGAGGAGCAGTGCGGCCAGCGATGAATCCGACGACGGGTTTTTTCACGTTCGCCTTGATGTACGCGGCGGCCTTCTCTTCGTCGCTGCCGCCGATCTCGCCGATCATGACGATGCCATCGGTGTCAGCGTCTGCATTGAAAAGTTCGAGGCAATCAATGAAGTTCATACCGCGCACCGGGTCGCCGCCGATGCCCACGCAGCTCGTCTGGCCGATGCCGCGCGAACTGGTCTGCCAGACTGCTTCATAGGTGAGCGTGCCGCTGCGGCTGATGATGCCCACACTCTTGCCGCTCTTGGCCTTATCGGCTGGCGTGTGAATGTAGCCGGGCATGATGCCGATTTTACAACCCTTACCTTTTTCACCGGGCGTGATGATGCCGGGGCAGTTGGGGCCGATCAGTCGAATTATTTTCCCCCCGGGGTTGGCCCCAGGCTTCTGTGCATCAAGCACACGGCGAACCTTGGTCATATCCATCACCGGAATGCCTTCGGTGATGGCGACGACCAGTTCGACACCCGCATCCATCGCTTCGAGAATCGCATCAGCCGCGAAGGGCGGCGGAACGAAAATCATCGTGGCGTTAGCGCCGGTTTTTTCGACTGCTTCGATGACGGTATTGAAAATGGGCAGGCCGTTGGCGTCCTTGGTGCCGCCCTTGCCGGGCGTGATGCCGCCGACCATTTGGGTGCCGTAGTCGAGGCAGCCCTTGGTGTGAAATGCACCGGAAGCGCCGGTGATGCCCTGACAGATAACGCGTGTGTTGCCGTTGACGAGAATGCTCATAGTGGGCACAGGATAGCGGGAGCTTGCCCACTGAACAAAGGCCGCCACACCAAAGCCAAAATGACTGATCACTTTTGGCGCTTGCCCACTTCAACTGTGATCACCGACCGTATCCCGCCTCGGCCTTTCCAGTTCGTCTCCACCACCATCCAGCGCGGCTTCATCGCCTTGGCCAGATCATCAGCGATGGCGTTGGTCACTGCTTCATAAAAGATGCCTTCGTTCCGGAAGCTTTGCAGATACAGCTTGAGGCTCTTGAGTTCCACGCAGACTTTGCTCGGGATGAAGCGGACGGTGACGGTGCCAAAGTCGGGGTGGCCGGTCTTGGGACAGGTGCTGGTGAATTCCTCCGCGACGTGTTCGATGATGAAATCACGCTTGGGCGCAGGACTAGGAAAACATTCGAGAAGTTTGGCGTCAGGCATGGGGATGTATTCGGGTGTCGGGTGTCGGGTGTTAGCGCCGCATCTCTTCGTTTAGCGCCGGGCCAAAGGCTTTGCCACGGCCCGGGTTCGCATCAGTGAAACGCATCGCACATCGCAAGATCGTATCTGACAATCACTCGCGATGAAAACACGTCATATGAACTGCCGATCGATTTTATCTAGCGCCTTGGCGATCGAAGTCTTGCGGCCTGTCGCGTCATGTTTATCTATAATTTAACTGTTGAATTTTTGTTCATTTGATGCTATACTATGCCTGGGACGATCGGCTTGTCTGGTTTAATCGTTTCTACAGGATTGAGGGTAAGCGGGTAGACGTCTACTCGTTTACCCTGAGCCGCGAGCTAATCTCGCAACATAACACGATTTATAATGATAGACACGATTGAAAAAACCGTAGGTAGACAAAATTCGGCTAAAAGAAAAGCCTTGACACGCCCAAATGCAACCGCCCTGGGCAGCAAACCGATCCCGTCCGGACAGCCTGATCGTAAAGGTTATGATGCACGCCCATCGACTTTGAGGACATCCGCCATGACCGAGCCATCTCCAACCGATGCCACCACCGACGAACCTTCCGCCCCGCCGCCTTCGCCGCAGCCTTGGATCGGCCTGGACATGCGCGATGCGGATGTGGTGATCGAGCTGTTTCGCAAAGCGACCCAGGCCAATCTTGAATCCAAGCTTCGCCGTGGCTCCACCGTCCATCTGCCCGATCGCGGCAAGGTGCTCATGACCGGCGACCTGCACGATCATGGCCCCAACCTCACCAAGATTCTCAAGCTCGCCGCCATTCACGAGTCGCCGCAGAATCACGTCATCATCCACGAAGTGATCCACGGCGAATCGTTCGTCAACGGCTGCGATCTCTCCGTGCGCATGCTCGCCAAAGTCGCCGCGCTCAAAGGCGCGTTCCCCGATCAGGTACACCTTCTTCAATCCAATCACGAACTGGCGCAGTACCGAGGCGAAGGCATTCTCAAGGGACAAATCAGCGTCTGCGAAGCGTTCGATGAAGGTGTCAACTTCATCTACAACGATCGCGCTGAAGATGTGCGCACTGCCTTACGCGCTTTCATCCGCAGCTATCCGCTCGCAGTGAGAGCACCGCGGGGCATCCTCTTCGTACACAGCCTGCCTGGCGAAAGACAGATCGATCAGTTCGATGCCACAGTGCTCGATCGCGAGCCGACCGATGCGGATCTTGAATCCGGTGGCTCGGGCTATATGCTCTGCTGGGGCCGATATCAGAGCCAGGAGCTTTGCGACAAACTCGCGGCTAAGCTCAATGTGAATCTCTTCATCACCGGCCATCAGCCCGCAGAAATGGGCTACGAAATGATGACGCGCAGCTTGATGATTCTCGCCTCCAATCACGACCACGGCATGGCCTTGCCCATCGATCTGGCCAAGCAATATGACATGGACAAGATCATCGAATCACTCATTCCGCTCGCTGCGGTGACGGGTTGATGAACGTCACTTCACTCCCCTGCCGCCGCTTCATCATTTTCTTCCGCGTCTGATACCTCAGGCGCTTTCATCGCCTCAGGCAGACTCGTCCAACGGCGCGAAACCACAGCGACAAGCCCGTACAAACCAGAGAGACCGATGAGCAGCGCGAGGAACCACCAGCGCGTCGTCGTAGCCTGCGGCTCGGCGATGGGCTCAGCAGCAAAGGACACCACCATCGGCGTGCGATCCTTCACCTGCACCGAGCGCTCAAAAGTAAGCAACCTTCCGCGCGAAGGCATGTTGACCGCAAGCTGCACCGTCTCACCTGCCGCCTTGGCCTGCTGATCGGTCCAGATGCGCGTCAGGTCGGAGAGGTTGTCGCTGTCTGCTTTGCTGAGCGAACCTTTGATGCGGCCGATCGTTTCGGTATCAATGCGCTGAGCGCCTGATGCATTGGGTGCTGCGTTGCCGTCAGCTTGATCGCGCAGTCGCTGCCTTGCACCGACCAGGCCGACCAGCGCGTTGTCCTTGTTGAACTCGTGCAACTTGACGCGGGCATCTTCACTGAACTGCGAATAATTCACCGCCGCTTCAAAGGCATGCTGAGCGCGGCGCTGATCGCCTTCGCGCAGCAATTGTTCACCGGCCACCTGTGCCTGCTTAGCGATCTGGTCGTTGCCCAGGTTGTAACTATAAACCTGAGCGTCGTAGTCGCGCAGCGCGTACCCATCGACCTGTGCTGTTTCCAATTGCTCTTCATTAATCTTGAGCGTGCCTTGAAAATCGTCATAGGTGAACTGTTCAGGCACGTGCAGTTGCCATGTGATTTTTTTGAGTGGCAGATCGAACTGAGGCCCGACAAACGATGGCCGACTTTGCGACCAGTCGCTGGGCGCAGGCGTCGCATAGACGAACTCGATGTTCACTTCCATGCCACCTGATGCGCCGCCCAGCGGAATCAGCAGCACATCGCCGCCAGCAGCGCCCTTCTTCATGGACGGAATGGTGGAACGGCCATTGACCAAGAGCGTCCATACCCGCGTACCGGGCGGAATCGTTGCTTCCAGATGCTGCTTGCTGCCAACACGCAGCAGCATGCGAACGCGCGTCAGCGAATCGCCAGTGAAGGCCACGACGGTGTGAATGTTCGTCGAGAGCGCATCGGCTTGTTGCAAGTCTGCGGCCTGATGCCGCTGCACGTTGAGCGAAAGCGAATACTCCGGCGTCGCACTCGCAAAGCAGAATGCTGCCGAGGCAAGCTGACGCGTGGTGAACGACCCGGGAATCGTGCGCGGCTCAGCCAGTTGCAATGCAGCGCTGCGATTGTATTCGGTGAGCTGCACGCGCGGAGTCGATAGCACCGCGATATGCCCGCGCTGCTGATCGGCCCCAATCGCCTTGACCGGAGAAATCACGATTCTGCCGCTCGCGTTGTTGTCATCGGCTGCCAAAGCGTACTTCGTGTCATACGAAACAGTCAGCGGATACGGGCGGTCATACCACTTGCGATTCAGTTCCACGCGATATCGCCCGCTGCCCTTTTCAATTTCATCACGACGAGCGATGTCCGGCCCGGTGATGAACACACCCTCGGCACCAAGCGGAATCTGAAATTCAAACACCTTCGTTCCCGCGTTGGCTAGTGAATACATCAGGTGATGAGTGTGCCGCACGAGTCCTTCGCTGACCTTGGCAACATGCAGAAATTCCACTGTGATGCGAGGCTCAATCACTTCAGTTGCCAGCACCAGCGCCCAGTCAGGCTTGAGCATTTTGAAGACGAGTGTGCCTGCATCGCGAATGCCCATTTCCAATGGATTCAGTTCGCTCACACCATCGCGCTGTGCGATGGACATGCGAACACCGCGGTCAGCAGCAACGACAATTTGACCGGTGTGCTTGATCGCGCCGACCACAGTGACACGCGGTGCATCAATGCGCGGGGGCAAGCCAGAAATCTGCCGACTCATTTCGAGCTTCAGTGGCACCTGCCCTTGGAATTTTTCCTTGAAGTGAACGATGACGGTGCGCACGCCGGCTTCAACCGAATCATCCCAGTGACTGATGGGCGGCGCGGTGAGCGTGTCGATGTCGAGCGTGCTGGGCAGTTTCAACTCGACGCTGAAAACGCCTGCTTTGGTGACATCAAGCATCAGCATGCCGTTGTAAATGAGACGATCATCGGTGACGGCGAAGGTGGCCTGTTCATCCACACGAAGTTCGGGCTTGACCTCAACAGCCTGCACGATAACCGCATCATCGGCCTTGAGCGTGCGGTAGGCATAGCGCACCGCGCCGGGTGCTGCGGGGTCGTAACCCGCATAGGTACGCAGCAGGTTGTCCGCCTCGCGCGTGAAGTCATCCACATTCATTGTCGCCGGTGCTTTGGATACCGTCGCCTGCACCGTGGAACTGACGAGCAGCCCCATGATGCCCGTGTGCCTGACTGCATCGAGCACGACGATTGGCTCGAGCGCCACCTCATAAGGAAGCTTTTCCTGCGATGCCTGCGTCACCACTGCCATCGCATATTCACCCGTTGCTGGCTCAGACAATCGCACTTCCAGTTCCTGTTTCGCAGGATCGTATCGCCAGGCGCCGACCGATCGGCCTTGCACTGAGGTGACCGACATCGGTGCTGGAATATTCAGTCGCACCTCGCGCAGCTCGCCTTGAGCAATCTGAAACTTCACGATATGCCGAGCTTCAACCAAGCTGGCATCGAGACGAATCGCAGAGATGACCTGTGAATAGAAGGATGTTTTTTCCTGGCTCGTTTCACGAGCGCGAGGCTTCCACGACACCGCCACATCGTCACCCGGGCCAAGCAGCGCATTGACGATGGTGTTCGTGCCGTTCTCTTCTTTGGTCATGCGCATGGCGCGATCGACATGCACATCCAGCCCGGTGGTGGGAATGGTGAGCGACACTCGATTGGTCAGCGCCAGTGGCAGCGGGAAGCCGAACGTGCGCACCTGATCTTCACCAGCGCGCAGGAGCGGGCTCAGAAATTTGAAGGTGGCATCGAAGGTGCCCGCTTTGGAGATGACGAGATAATATTTGCCGCCTTGTGCTTCGATGCGCACGGGAGCATTAGCATCATCAGGCGTGAGCACGATGGGCGATTGATTCATGAGAAGCGTGCGCGTCGCTTCGGTGGCGGTGACACGCAGCGACACTACGACTTCCACATGATCGCCATCGGCAGTCAGCGCAGCTTCAACGCGATCCAGCACCGGCTCGCGCGGCGCAATGGCGAGAACAGAATCGTTCGCCTGCGCGGCTGCTTCATATCCGCCAGTGAGCATCAGTGTCAGCGCCAGCATTGCTGCGACCGCGCCGCCTTGTGATCTTTTTGATGATGCGGGCCACATCGCCGGTCGAATCAAACTGCGCCAGCAGAAGTAAGCCACGAGAATCGCGGGGATGCCCCAGGTGAAAAGATGAGCTATCGCCGGGACAAACGGATGAAACTGCGCGATACCCGAGAGCAGAGCGACAATCGCCAGCACGGTGATGAGCAGCCAGCGTACTGGGCCGATGGCATATTTCTGGCGCACCATCGGCAGCGCGATAAGCACCAGCACGAAGATCGCGAGAATAGGCACCACCATGCCGCCGAAGAAGCTGGCATGTTGACGCCACTGAGGCACGATGCTTGCTGTGATCGTTGCGGGCTGGTCGGCGGTCATCGTCACGGTGCGCGTGAGCGTGATCATGGAAAGATCATCCTGCCCCAGTTCTGTTGAGCGCAGATTCGGCGCAGCCGCGGCAAGCAGGCCAAAGCCCAACAGCACCGTCAATGCGAGAATCGAAGCAGCCATGGGCAGTGCCCGTGGACGTTTCTGCGCACAGAAGATCAGCCACGCGAGACCCAGTGCCAGGAAGCAGATGGTCAGCAGCACGATGCCTCCGCCAATGTGAAGCACGCTGTCGCCACCAAACGCTCGGCCCCACTCGCTCACTGCAAAACCCCAGGCGCTGACCACCTTGTTCATCACAGCGCCCAGGCCGCCATGCTTCTGCTCGCGTGGCTGGGGAAGCAGATCAGATCCACCCAGCAGCACCGCCCACTCGACAGGAGCAGCGACGGTCCAACTGGTGAAGGTGGAACTCACTGCGTTGCGCGGATCGGTCGTGGGTCCTTCGAGCATGATCTCGCCGCTCCAACCCAGTTCACCGTGATCCGCACCATATTCCACTTCGACCGTGATCGGTTCGTTGGGGTTGGCATGACGAGGCAGCGGAATCATCAGCAGGTTGTTCTTGGGATCAAGCGAAGCAGTCACGGGCGTCAAGCGATCGATGACGCGGTTGCCTTCGACCACCGTTGTTCCCACGCGCGTGCGCCAGACCTTGACACCATCGAGCCGAGGCATCGAGAGCGGCAGAAACTGATTCGATGAATTCTTGATGCGGTACCGCACCGTGGTGCGCGACTCGGTCGAGCCAGTCTCATTCGCATAAATATCCGTGCGAATGTCCGTCACCTCAATCACCACCGGCAGCAGCGACACACGATCAAACGAACTGACCTTGAGCTTCTGACTGTGCGGCGGCTTGATGAAAGTAAACGTCTTCAGCAGCGGCGCAGTGACGAGAAGCTGATAATTCTCCGGCAGCTCTTCGGGCTCAATCGCACGAATCTCACTGCCAGTGGTCGTCTGCGGTTCCACTTCAAGATTCAGATGACTGGCGATGGCGATGTAGCCGGTCTGCGTCTGCACATCTGCACCTTCGCATTGGATGGAGCCGACTTCGATCGTGTCGCCGTCTTTGTATTTCAGTGTGAAGGTCATGCCCAGCGTGTAATCACCGATGACCTTGCGGCCGATCTTCACACGGCGAATCGCCTTATCCACCGGGTCAATCGAAACCGATCGCACATCGCGCCCGACAATATCGATGAACTCCAGATTCGATGGAATGCGGAATGAAAACTCATCGATGGGCGAGCCGGTGATGGCGTAGTTGAAGGCGATGTTGCCGTAGGCGATGCGCTCACTGAGCGTGACGAGATGAAACGATTCCACACGGATGGCTGCGGGCTTTTTGCGAGCTGTGAAACCGAGCAGCCACTGACCATCGCGAAAGCTGTAGGCATACTGCGCACCGGCCACACGCACCGGCACCGCAGCGGTATTCATCTCACGCAGATTCGTCGCAGTCGGAGCATCAACGGATACTCCCTGATCCGCTGCAATGACAATGAAGCTGCGCTTGATTGCAGCGCCGCGCACAGCGAAACCTTGCAGCGACTGCGCGCTAGCCAGTGGTCCTTTGCCAAGTTCCAGCTTGTAACTGATCACCGTGCGGCCAAGCACCGGCTGCTTGAATCGCACATCCACCGCACGAGTCGCCGCACCATCGGCGACAACAGGATGCAACGTAAACTCCTCCACCATCTGCCCCGACACATCCGCCACGACAAAACCCGCTGGCAGTTCCAGCACGAGATCGCGCAGCGGCGCATCGCGCACTTCAAGATCAAGACGCCCTTCCAGAATCAGATCCTCTTCGCTGACACTGGCAACGATCACCTGTGTCGTATCGTAAGTCGGCACGATGTCCGCCAGCGAAATCGACATCTGATAAGGCATGGTGGCGTGCGTGAAAGAGAATGACTTGGCTGCTGGAATGGCGCGGGCTTCGTCTTTGTTCAGAAGCATGCGCGGGAAGGCAGCGGTATTGACCTGCGACAGGCCACCTGATTTTCGCACCACCAGAGCGATGGCGCTGTTGGTGCCCACCATGACACTGCCGCCAGCGCGAATGCCGCCGACGGGTTCGATCACCGCCACATCGGCTTGCGTTGGAAATGCAGCGAGCACCGATTCGCTGATGATCTGCACACCGTAGCGCCCCGTCTGAGGACGATTGAGCGCGACAGTCAGCGTGGAAGGCTTGCCTGCTTCGGCGGCGGCTTTGATCTGCCAATCACGGATGAATGAGCCGCGCACCTGAGTGATGCTCAGATTCGCTGGCACGAGGAAAGTGATGTCATTCATCTTGCCTTGCGAGACGATGAATTCGAAGAGCGTGTCGATCTTCATCGCACCGGCTGTCACCGTTGCAATCGTGTTCGCTTCGGTTGCGAAAACCAGTTTTGATTCCAGTTGCTGCACCTGCGGCTTCCAGCGCGCCACAAAGGGAACGCCAGGCGAAAGCAGCGCGGTGATCGTGAGCTTGCCTTCCACCACTTTGCGCTCCACCTTCAACGCGCCAGGCAGCAGCACTTCCAGATCGGTGCGATCGCAGGTCAGCTCGATGGATCGCATCCGCGCAGGCGGCAGATCGATGGTCACTTCGCGCCAGAGACCACCTTCTTGCGAGAGCGCACGCGCGGCGAAGGAAGCGGTGATCGTGTGTTCCCCCGCAGCGGAAAGCTCAAGTGAATAGAGCTTCTTCTCACCATCAAGACTCGGCGAAGCGCCGGTCTTGGGCGCGATGATTTCATCAAGCACCACATCGCCCGCTACCAGAGGCAGGATCGCGCCGGCCTTGGCGACGGCGGCTTTGGCGTCGAGCGTGAAAGAGAAAGCGGAGCCTTCGATGCGGCCGATGAGCTTCACATCGCCCACCGTCACACCCAAAGCCTCATCCACTTTCGCCTGCAACAGCGAAGGCATGATCACATTCATCAGCACGCACGCAACCGCCATCATTCGCATCAACATAAGAAGCTCCTTGCTCAATTCTGAAATTCGCATTTTCATAAGGCATCAATTCATAAAACCAGTTTGCCACCGAGGCACTAAAGGACACCGAGTTAGAAACATGAAGCAGAGAGATTCAAAAAACATTGCTAATCAGGATGATTTATGGAAGTCGGTCCACAACGAGCCACGACCGTCAGGGAGTGAGGTTTCGATCCGTTGAATCCGCTCCCTTACGGTCGCGGCTCGTTACCGAGATTTCAAAACTAATCCATTCAATCCTCAATCATTGCCTTCCTCGGTGCTCTCGGTGTCTCGGTGGCCAACACTGTCTTTCAACTCCGAACCTGCTCACACATCACGGCGCACGCGGCAACCCTTGTGCCCTGCGCACCAGATCCAGAAGTTCCTGCGCCTTTTCATCCAGCGGCAGTTGTGCCACCGCTTGCTCAAGAACAGTCTGCACCTTCACCAGATCTCCACCTGATGCGTGTTCGCTGCCACGCAGGACCTCCGCAAATTCCGCTGCACAGGCAGCCAGGTAAAAACGTGGATCACTTTGGGGCGAACGATCACGCATCAAGGGCGCACTGATGCGCTGCGAAATCTCTTCGATCTTTTCGGTGTCCGCGTTGCGATAGCGCACATATACGGTGCCCAGATCAGCGCGTTCATCGCCGATGAGTTCGACTTCGTAAAGCGCGGTAGAAGATTGGCCGCTGCCCACTTCGCCCGCATCGATGGTGTCGTTGCGGAAATCCTTATCAGCGACGGCGCGGTTCTCGTATCCAATCAAGCGATAGCGACGGACGCGGTGCGGACTGAACTCCACCTGAATCTTGGCATCCTTGGCGATGGTCTGGAGGGTGGCGGTGATCTCATCGACAAAGACGCGTTTGGCTTCGCGCTGCGAGTCGATGAAGTAGTACATGCCGTCGCCTTTGTTGGCGAGTTTCTCCATCATGTCATCGTCATACGCCCCGGCTCCTACGCCGACGGTCGTGCAGGAAATGCCTTGTTTCCGGTAGTTTTCGACGTATTTCAAAATCGTATCGGCTTCGGTTTCGCCCAGCGTCGCAATGCCATCGGAGCAGAGAATGACGCGGTTGATGGCGCCGGATCTGTGTGCCGAGGCGGCAAGCTTGTAGCCCGCTTCGATGCCTTTGAGCAGGTTGGTTGGGCCGTTGCTTTGCAGGGATGCGATGGCATCTTTGATCTGCTGTTTGTTGGATGCAGGTGTGCGATCCAGCAGCGTGAGCACTTGTGAGCCGAAGGTGACGAGGGAGACAGTGTCGTGTTGGCTGAGCTGATCGGTGAGGAGTTCGAGCGAGTGCTGCACGAGCGGCAGACGATCCGGCCGCGCCATCGAGCCGGAGGTATCGACGACGAGCACGAGGTTGGCGGGCTTGCGACCATCGCGGCCGATGACTTTACCCTTGATGCCGACCTTCACGAGTTTGGTGGCGTGTTCACCTGCGGCAGCGAACGGAGCGGCACCACCTTCGATGAAGATGCGAAAGACCTGATCGCTTTGGTTGACGTAGTTGTAATCGAAGGCGTTGATGTACTCCTCCATCCGCACCGAGCCTTGCGGCGGAAGATAGCCTCGCTGCAAATAGCGACGGCCAAGCGTGTAGGCGGCGGTATCGACATCGAGCGCGAAGGTGGACTGCGCATCTTCCTGCGCCAGCGTCCAAGGATTCACCGGCATGATGCGGAAGCTGGCGGCAGGCTGAAGCTGCGCGTCATCACCAGCAGCTTCGTCACTACTACGCACAGCATCGGCGGCTTTACTTCGCTGTTTCCCGAACGAATCACGCAGCTTCTGCTGAATCTGCTGATGCTGCAGTTGCGTGGCGCGGACGACCAGGTTGCCGTTGATATCACGCACGGAGGTTTGCAATCTTTCATCGCGCTGTGTTTGCGACGGCTGAACCTGCTGAGCAATATCACTCACCAGATCGCGGTACAGCGCATCGCGCTGAATCTTTTCCAAGGCGCGGGAATCAGCGGAAACGTCAGCACCCTCGACGAGGGACTTGAGTTCATAGACCGTAATCACCGGCGAGGCGGCGAGATCGTTCGCGGTGGAAATGGTGACAACGCCATCAACGATCTGCGAAGCGAGCCGCGTCTCATTGTTGACAGCACCCGATTGTTCCAACACGAGATCCAGCACCTGCTTGGCTGGCACGCTGAGATTGAGAGTGACAACAGTATCTTGGCTGACGCCCGCTTTTTCCAGTTCGGTCCAGTTCACGAAATAGTTGATGCCGGTCTTGTTGCGAAGGTCATCGATGACGTTAACAAGCTTATTGCCCTCGTAGTTGACAGCGACCGGCTCCTGCAACTTCGTCGTCACACGGCGATTCAGTTCCGATTCCTCTGACTCGCCCTCCTGCAAATTGAAACGGCGGGCGGTGAGCTGCGGCCAGTCGCTCGGGTAGGTGATCAGTTCGTTGTAAGGCACCGTCGCCTCGGTCAATTCCATCGAGTGCCTGGAGTAGCGAAGATTGCGAAGGCGCATGTACTCACGGCCCTTCACTGCGATCTGCGTGTCTTCAATCATTATCTTCATCGATTCAGCAGCAGGATTGCCAGGGTCAAGAAATAGAGCCTGCTGGGTCAATTGCATAGAGCGCTCGTAGTCCTGCGTCTTACGCAGTTCCATCGCACGCTGGAGCAGACGCTGCACTTGATCCTGACGCTCGCGCTCCGCAGTGATCGTCCGAAGCATCGCGTCTTTGGCATTCTGGTCTTCTTTGCTTTTGTCGCCCTTGGTGGTCAGCAAACCTTCAAGACCTTGAGGAAGTTCTTTTTCCTCTTTGTCGCTGTCACCAAACAGCGTGGTACCTGATGCGTTCTCTCCGCTCTTGCCGCCGCTGGTCGTGTTGTTGAGGGCCGCGTTGAGATCGAATTCAGGGGCTGCTTTGAAGTTTGGAACCTTCTTGTTGTCTTTGCCCGGGTCCATGCCATCGAGAAAATTCGCCCGCCCCTCCACCAAGCCGCGCAACTGCAGCGTGGTGGAGGCTGGGGGTGCGTTGCTGGGCGCAGATGCGGTGTGCCCTGCGGGTTCTGCATTTGTAGGTGCAATTGATGCGGTGACAGGCGCCTTCGGTGATTTCGTAATCGACCACATCGCAGCACGGTCACCTACGGTCTGGCCGTCCCTGTCGTCGTTGGCTGCACTGCGCTCTTTCACGTTGGCCTTGGGATCGATGATGTCTTCGCGCAATGACTTGAACGCCAGCCCAGCAATCGAAGCTCGCTCGCCATCGAGATAGCCGCTCTCGCCTTCCTGCACAGATTGCGAAGACCCGAGGGCGAGGCGGTCGCCGCTTGCTGGTGCATTGCGATTGCTGCTAAATGGAGCGTACTGATTCACCGCGGCGCCAGTGTTTTTTTCGCCTTCACCAATCGAGCGCGAGTTATCAATGATGGCCAAGTGATCGGGCAAGGAATTTCGCTGAGCCTTGCTGAGCTTCGCGCCAAAGTCAGTGGTCTCTTTCCACTGGCTGATCGACTTGCCGGTGGACTGGCGAATTTCCTTGTCAGCCTCGGCAATTGATTTGAATTCAACGTGGTTGTCGCCGTAGGCAATGTTGATGCCCTGAGCACCGGGGCGCGGTTTTTCAAACACGACCACACGGCGGGAATCACCCGTCTCCTCCGCCCCCGGTTGCACGAAGGTGTAGGAACTGTTTTCCTGAATCCAGCCTGATTTTTTCGCGCGATCCCATGACCGAAAATCACTGGGCACCTGCACGCGGCCAGCATCTTCAGGAGCGATCAGATACTCAGGCGAAACATAACTGCCATCAACCAGGGCAGCCAGATCATCGGTGTATTGCCCGAGATTCTGCGATTCGAGGACGAGTCCTGACTGAATGTCGCGAATCTGTGCGCCGCTGTGCATATGACGAGAAGTTCGCCTTGCGGAGCCGAGCGAAGGAAGAAGCATGGAGGCGAGCGCCGCAGAAAAAGCGAGCGTGGCGGCAATACAAAGCAGACGCTGCGCGGGAGTGCCGACATTAAGAAGCCAGAAGCGACGATTGTCGGTGACAGCCTTCTTGAGTTTGCGTTTGGATTTGCGAGGCTCTTTCGCCAGCGCAGCCATGAGACGGCTGCGACGATCCGCCGAGAACACCGGGGCCGGGTCAGCGGCGACGCCTTCGCGGAGGAGATTGAATGTGACGCGCAGGTCGCCGAGCTTTTCGCTGCATGAGCCGCAGTGGCTTAAATGTTCGAGCACCTGGGCCTTGTCGCCATCTTCGATTTCATCGAAGACGAGCAGCGGCAGGACGGTTTCGCATTGTTCGCAGTGCATTTTCATATTCCTTACATTCGAGGCAGTTGGGGCACCATCGGCCAGAGGCCGGGGCTAACGGGCGCGGGTCAAATCACGCCAGCTTTTTTCAGTCGTCGGCTTAGTTCGGCAAGGCCCTGGCTGATGCGGTAGCCCACGTTGCCGATGCTGGTTTCGGTGACGACGGCGATCTCGCGGATCGTCAGCCCTTCGATCATTTTCAGTGTGAGCGCCTGCCGTTGATGGTCGGGCAGCGTGGCCAGTTCGCTCATCGCCATGGTGCAGGCTTCCTGCCGTTCGAGATCGCCCAGGGTGTCTTCATCGTGCTGAACTTTGGGCGAGTCGAAAGCGGCTGCCCCTTTGCTACTGCTGCTGCAACTGCTACTGGCATTCTGAGCGGATGCGGGCGACTGGCCGGTCATCTTCAGGTGGGTCTGCTTGCGGACTTTTCTTTTGCGGAGCGTGTCCATGGTGAGGTTGTGTGCCACGCGAAAAAGCCAAGTGGAAACGTTCTGCACCGAGTCATCGCCATGCTCGTGCACCTGTTTGTGAAGACGCAGGAATGCATCCTGCACGATGTCTTGCAGATCCGCATCAGCCCTGCCAAGGAGTTGTGCGACGTAACGCAGCAGCGAAGATTCCAGACGCGGGACGAGGCAAGTGAAGTCGATCGCCGCAGCGGGGACAGCCGGGGCAGGCGCGCTGCCACTGGCGATACCCGACGCCTGCTCGCCCACCAAGGGGGCCGCTTCATCTGCCGGCGGCTGTGTCATTTCAAGAACCGTTCGCATTGCCACTGCGATTTAGACGCACGAGAAGAGAGAGCGTCTGGGGAGATGTGCAAAATCCGTCGCGAAATGTGAGAACACAATGAGAGAACACGGCCCGGCGCAGAGCCTTTGGGCCGTCGCTAAACGTAGAAACAATCGTGGTGATCCCTGTCTCCCGTCTCCCGTTTCCTGTCTTCCTGTCTCCCGTCTCCTGTCTTCCTGTCTCCTGTTTCCTGTCTTCCCGTCTCCTGCTTCCCCTCTCAGACTTCTGCTTCGCCGAAGATGGCTTTGCCGATGCGGACGACATTGGCCCCCTCTTCCACAGCGACTTCAAAATCATCGCTTTGTCCCATCGAAAGAATATTGAAGTGCGGCGTGATGAAACGCAGCGATTTCATATCTTCAAAGGCTTCCGCAGTGCGAGCAAACAAGGCCCGGCGCTGATCCATGTTGTAGCTCGCCGGGGCATCAGTCATCAGGCCGCGCAGGCGAAGGTGGAACATCGAATCAACTTGCTCCGCCACATGGGCGATGGCGGGCAGCGCCAGGCCGAAGTGATTTTCCAATCCACTGACGTTGACCTGAAGCAGAATTTCGATGGGCTGTTCGGCGCCATCGATGCGATCGTTCTGCCTGGCGCCTAAGGCATGAAGTTCTTCAGCGACGCGCAGGTTGTCCACGCTGTGAACAAGGCGAACCAGTGGCACGACCTGACGAACTTTGTTGCGCGGGATGGAGCCGACCATGTGCCAGCGAATGTCAGGCAGATCGATGGAATGGCCACGCGAGAGAAACTTGCGCCGGCCTAGAAATTCTTCGAGCGCTGCCACGCGCTGAGCGAGTTGCTGCACGCGGGTCTCGCCGAAGTCGCCGTGGCCTAATTCGACGAGGGTGCGAATCTCATCGGGACTGGCGGTGGTGGTGACAGCAACGAGGTGAATTTTCTGTGCGTCACGCTCTCGCCGGGCTGCAGCATCTTCGATCTGCTGCTTCACCCTTCGGTAAGCGTCACGCACCTGATGAGGTCCGGTTGTTCGCGTTGCTGACATGGCAAGCAGGATACCACGAGGCGGGCAAGAAGGCACGGGGTAAATGACGGGGAGGCTGATTGTGCCGCTTGCGGCGTAGCGACGTCAGCGCGTTGGTGAACAGATACGTGAAACGCTCCATCCTTAGCGCTGTCAACGGTGAGCTTCTAGATCTACCCGACAACAAGGCTGCCTTTGACGTCCGCGACTCGTTGAGTCGCGGCTCGCTGCTCCCTCTACCTCCCCTCTACCTCCTCCCACCCGTTACAACCGTTACATCTTCGCGCGCGACATGACATCTCTGCACCAGTTGCGTGGCGTGCCTGATCTTTGAATGCGTTGGTTGATCGGCCAGGTGAATTTGCCTGAGCCTGAGGAATCAGCCGACATGAGCAGCCACTTCAAAGCCCGCCGCCCTCGCCGTCCGATGCACGCTCACCAGAGCGGGCTATGGAGCGGGCTGGAAACACTCGAATCGCGCAGCTATATGAGCGCGAGCCCTGTCGAGCTTCACGCGGCGATGGATGTCACCAGCACCCTTGGCAACATTGCTCAAATGCATTCGCTGCAAGGAGCCATCAGCGAACTCGATGAAGTCAACCTCTTCGCCTTCGATGTGGAAGCCGGCCAGAAATACACATTCGATATCGACAGCGATGGCAGCTTCGATTCGTACCTGCGCGTCTTCGATGCCACCGGCAAACAGATCGCCAGCAACAACAATGGCAACGACTTTGGCGAAGCCAAGTCGCCCGACTCCTTCAAAGCTGTCAACTTCAAAACCGAAGGACGTTACTACGTCGGCATCTCCGGTGCTGGCAACACGCGGTACGACGTCAACACCAGCCAGGGCCTCAAGGAAGCCAAGTCACTGGGTCAGTACGAACTGAATATCACCAACATCACCCCCGCCGATACTGCTGGCAAAAACCTCGCTGAAGCGCTGCATCTGGGTGTACTCGATGGCGATATGCAGATCGAAGAATTCGTCGGCCAATCCGACAAAGTCGACTACATCCGCTTCACCCTCACCGGCGACGCCGCCTTCACACTGTCACTGAGCGACCTGACCGGCGATGCTGATGTCCGCCTCATTCACGATGCCAACTTCAACAACAAAATCGCCCGCAACGAAGTCATCGCGACCTCCGCCACCCGAGGCAGTGCCGATGAAACCATCGAAGCGGATCTCAGCGCAGGCACCTACTACATCGAGGTCAAACGCAAAGCTGGCGACACGTACTACACGCTGAATCTCTCGGCTGAGCTGGCTCAGGTCGCAGCGGTCATTCCGCAGAATAATCCCGCACCACAGCAACAACCCGCACCGACTCCCGCGCCTTCGCCGGCTCCTGCACCGCAAGTTGTGAGCGACTGGTTCTCGCAGAATCTGGGTGATGCGGGAATCATCTCGTTGTCGCGCTCGCTGTTTGTCGATGGCAGCCTCAGCCGTGGTGATGTGATGATGATTCTTCGCGTGGCAGGTGATGATGATGGCGTCGTCGATGTGACAGAGCTGACTGATCTTCGAGTCATCGTGAGCAATGCGAGCACACTGGGCATCACCGATGATGTGCGCGTTCTGGCTGCCAAGGTCACATTCAATCACAGCGCCAATGCGAAGTATCAAGGCGGCAACCTCGGCAACCTCGCCGCCGGTTCCAACGAAGCACAACTCGACAAGCTCGTCGATAAATGGTTCCTGGGCACTGACCGCGCCAATGCCACCATCTATGGCAGCACCTTTCAATATCAACTGGCCAAGGGCAGCCTCTTCGTCAACGGCCCGCAGCTCACCGACATCGAGCAAGGCTACGTCGGCGACTGCTACCTCCTCGCCACGCTTGGCTCCGTCGCCATGATCGATCCGCAGGCCATCACCGACATGTTCATCAGCAACGGCGATGGTACATTCGCTGTTCGCTTCTTCCATAGCGGCGTCGCGGATTACGTCACCGTCGATAGCTACCTCCCTACCGACAGCAGCGGTCGCCTCATCTTCGCAGGCATGGGCAATCAGGCTTCCTCCACCAGCAACGAGCTTTGGGTGAGCCTCGCTGAAAAGGCTTACGCGCAGCTCAACGAAGCTGGCTGGATCGGCCAGAATGGCACCAATTCCTACGCAGGCATCGAAGGCGGCTGGATGGAACCCGTCTATGAACAAGTGCTCGGAACCAATGCCAACAGCCAATACATGCCTTCGCAATCCTTCCTCACCAATGCCTTTCAATCCGGCCAGATGATCACCCTCGGCAGCAACGGCTCAACGAGCAACGGCGTCATCGCAGGTCACGCCTATGTGCTGAAAAACTACAACGCCTCTACCGGTACATTCGATCTCTACAACCCCTGGGGTGTGCAGCACATCACCGGCATGAGCTTCGCCCAGCTTCAAAATAATTTCTCGTGGGCCGCCGTGGCCTAATGCCGTCATTCATTGTGCCCGCTTCTGCAATTGGAATTTGTTTGTGATTTGAAGCTTGTGATTTGATCATCGCCCTGCCGCTCCTGCGTTCATCGGCGATGCTTTCTATCATGTCGCCTCGATGTCAGCTTCCATCAATATTGCCTCCTACCTGCCGCGCATGGCGCAGCAGCAGCCGCAGACGCTTGCGGTAGCGTTTCCACTTGGCCGAGATGGCGCGGGCAAGCAGCGCTACCTCCGCTGGACCTACGCGCAGCTCGAAGAAGAGAGCAACACCATCGCACGCGGCCTCCAAGCCATCGGCATCCAGCGCGGCATGCGCACCGTGCTGATGGTCAAACCCAGCCCTGAATTTTTCGCGCTCGTCTTCGCCATCTTCAAAATCGGCGCGGTTCTGATCGGCGTCGATCCAGGTATGGGTGTGAAGAATCTCAAGACCTGTTTAGGCGAAGCAGAACCAGAAGCATTCATCGGCATACGCAAGGCTCACATCGCGCGCAAGCTTCTGGGCTGGGGCAAAGCGACCAATCGCATCAACGTGCTCGTCGGCCGCAAACTGCTGCCCTTTGGTGCAACGATCTCGCTTGACGAAGTGCGCCAGCGCGGCTTGCCCGCTTCGCTCCCCACTTCCCCTGCCGTCCTCGCCGATACGCAACCGCAAGAGATCGCCGCCATCCTCTTCACCTCGGGCTCCACCGGCATCCCCAAAGGCGTCGTCTATACCCATGCGAATTTCGATGCGCAGGTGCGCGCCTTGCGCGAGCAGTACAACATCGAACCGGGCGAGATTGACCTTTGTACGTTTCCGCTCTTTGCGCTTTATGCACCTGCACTGGGCATGAGCGCCATCGTGCCGCAGATGGATTTCACGAAGCCGGGCAGCGTTGAGCCACGCGATATTTTTGAACCCGTGAGTGAATTCAAAGTCACCACCATGTTCGGCTCACCCGCCTTGCTCAAACGCATCACACAAGAATCGCCCAAAGCCCATGCACTCCCGTGCATGGGTACGAGCATGGATTCCCTCAAGCGCGTCATCAGCGCAGGTGCCCCCGTCCCCTCGCGCACCATCGCCGCCATCACGCAACTGCTCACGCCTGGCACCCAGGTTTTCACACCCTACGGCGCGACCGAATCGCTCCCCGTCTGCTCCATCGGCTCCGATGAAATCCTTCGTGATACTGCCGCGCTCACCGACCAAGGCAAGGGCGTCTGCATCGGCAAGGCTGTCGCCTCCATCGATCTACGCATCATCCGCATCAGCGATGAGCCGATCGACAAGTGGGCCAACGACCTCGAAGAAACCTCCTGCGAGATCGGCGAAATCTGCGTGCGCGGCCCGCAGGTCACCCGCAGCTATTTCAATCGCGAAGCTTCTACAAAACTAGCAAAGATCGACTGCGACGATGGCACTTTCTTTCACCGCATGGGCGACTTGGGTTACCGTGATGAAACAGGACGCATCTGGTTCTGTGGCAGAAAGGCTCATCGCGTTGTCACCGCTGATCGTGTGTATTACTCGATCCCCTGCGAATCGATTTTCAATACTCATTCACTCGTGCCACGCTCTGCTCTCGTTCGCATCGAAGTGCAAGGCATCATCAAACCTGCCATCTGCATCGAATGTCCGGATCGATTGCGCATCAGCTTTCCGAAGTTCACACTGGACCTGATCGCTCTCGCGCTGCAGCACGAACACACGCGCTCCATCAGCGACTTTTTCTTTTATCTGAAATCCTTCCCCGTCGATATCCGCCACAACGCCAAGATCAATCGCGAAGCGCTCTCGAAATGGGCACAAAGGAAGGTGCGATGAAAGTCCTCGTCACAGGCGGCGGCGGATTCCTTGGCTTTGCCCTCGTCAAAGCGCTGATCGCGCGCGGGCACAATGTCTCCACGTTCCAGCGCGGCAAATATCCCGCTCTCGAAAAACTCAGCGTCACCTGTCACACCGCTGACCGCATCGACTTCGAAACGCAAGATGTCTGGATCGAACAGCTCGCCAAACACATGCAAGGGTGCGATGTAGTTTTTCACACCGCTGCCAAAGCGGGTGTCTGGGGCAAAGCACGCGACTACGAAAACGCCAACGAGATTTACACGCAAGGCGTGATCCGCGCCTGCCGCTGGGCGAAGGTGCAGCGACTGATTTACACCAGTTCACCAAGCGTCGTCTATCACGGCCGCGATGAATCAGGCATCGATGAATCCGTGCCTTATCCGCAGCAGTTTCTTGCACATTATCCGCGCACCAAAGCTGCGGCTGAGCAGCGCGTACTGCAAGCCAATGATGCGGAACTGGCGACGGTGGCGCTGAGGCCGCACCTGATCTGGGGGCCGGGCGATCATCATCTGGTGCCGCGCATTGTGGAGCGTGCGAAAAAGGGAAAACTGAAACTCGTCGGCAGCGGCGCGAACCTTGTTGATTCAACCTACATCGAGAATGCCGTCCACGCGCACCTCTGCGCCATGGAACGACTGAGCATCGGCGCTGCCTGCGCGGGCAAGGCTTTCTTCATCAGCAATGGCGAACCGCTGGCGATGGCTGATTTGATCAATCGCATTCTGCTTGCTGCTGGTTTGCCGCCGGTGATGCGCACAGTTTCGCCTCGTGTTGCTTATGCAGCCGGGGCTGTGCTGGAGATGATTTATCATCTGCTGCGCATCGAGCGTGAACCGATCATGACGCGCTTCGTCGCCAGGCAGCTTTCGACCGAGCACTGGTTTGATCTGACTGCGGCCAAGCGCGATCTGGGGTATGAGCCGATCGTCTCGACCGATCAAGGCATGGAGCAACTGGCGGCATCGCTCAAGAGCAACACGAAAAGTTCCGTGTGATCATCTGCTTTATCCGAACACTTTCACATACGCCAGATAGACACCAATCACCAGAAACGCCGCGAAGCTGAGCCAGAGCATCAAGTCCCACACTTTGCCAGGCATCAGTTGCTTGTCGCATCGCTTGTAGCGGAAGAAGAGTGCCGCAAATCCCAGCATCGGCAGCAGCAGCGCCTGCATCACACCTGACAAAAGCACAAGCGACACCGGCTTGGGATACACCCAGTAAATCACCACGCAAGCCAAGGGGAAGAAGCCTGAGAAAAAACGAATCCACTTGCGCCTGCTCTCATCATTAAGCTTGCGAATACCAAACGCATCGACAATATCGGCAGCCTGCCTGGCGTTGGCAGCAGAAGCGGAGAAATAGGTGGAGTACAGCACCGCGAAAGCGCCGGTGAGAAAGAGCGTCGGAGCATACTTGCCAAAGACCGGCTCATACATATTCGTCAGCGTCGGAATCAGTTCGTTGTCGGTGGGACGAAGGCCGGTGCGATGAAGGACTGCGGCACCGAGCAGGTAGAACGCGATGGTGGCGATGGTGTAGAGCACCATCGAAGACCACGCATCGTATTTCATCACCCGTAGCCAGCCGCGCGCCCGGCGGAGCCAGGAGTCAGAACCATCGGGATTTCCAGTCCATTTCGCGTATCCCTTTTCGATACACCAGTATGGATAGGCCATCAGTTCCGAAGCGCCGACACCAATGATGCCAAACGCTGCCAGTGCGGTGGTCAGCGGATTGATGGCCCCTGATCCATCGCTGCCTGCGGGAAGTGAGAAGCTCAAGCCGTGCGCAATGTCGCTGCCCTGAACCGCCCACTCGGCGAAGCTCTGAAGCACGATGACATTGCCAATGGTGATGGCGGTGAAGGTGGCGACGAAGACGATGGAGAAAATTTCAATCAGCCGATATCGGCCAACGACGAGCAGAATGGAAGTGATGATGCCCAAGATTGCCGCCCAGATTTTGTCATCGTTGGATGATGCGACTGGTGCGATGGCATCGATGGTGGCCTGAAGTTGCTTGTGCTGTGCGATGAGCGCTGCATGTTCATCGGAGACGACTGGCAGCGATTCCTCCTTGGGCGTCGCTGCGACGATGCTCTGAATCTTCGCATTGACCTGCGCCAGTTTCGCTTGCGCCTCCGCGCGCCTGACGTGAGGCTGATCCGTCAGCGTCGCCAGATCGAGTTCAAGGCGGGCGACCAGTGCCTTTTCTCTTTCAGACAACGTCCCCTGCTCTTTGTGAAACTGATTCAGATGTCGAAGCTGCGCGACTTTGGTTTTGTAAGCGATGGTCTCTTCGACGGACTGGTTATAGAGCTTGCCGTGCTCTGAAAGCGGAATGGAAATCGCCAAGGCCTGACCGACGCCGCCGACGATGCCGCCCAGTTGCCCGATGGAGGCGAGGAACATGAGGAGCCAGAACCAGGTGATCCAGTTGCCCTTGGCGGAGGTGGAACCCAGGGGCAGAGCGAAGCGCGGGCCGGGCACGGTGCTCAGGGCCGTCAGCGTGGTTTGAGCATTGATAATCGTGTACCTGCCCAGCTCAATCTGCACGAATACCTTGATGATGCAGCCGACGATGATGAGCCAAAGCAGCGTGAAGCCTGCATCGGCACCGACGCGCGTGGTGGCGATGAGTTCGCCTGAGCCGACGATGGAACCGGCGAGAATCATGCCGGGACCGATCTGGCGCAGGACACCGCTTAGGCGCGTCGGCGGCTCGCGCAGCAATGAAACATCTTGCGAAAGCGGAGCGCCACGGTCTTGCGAAGGATCGCTCGAATCATCAGACATAAAAGGGCTCCCGACAGCGAATTCAAATGGAACCAACCCGAACATGCCCGCCAGAGGCGCATCGTGAACCAATCACGCTGCGAATGCAAACGATGATTGCGATAATCTATTCTGATGTCCCCGCGTGACAAGCTGCGATGTACCCTTTGATGTGAACAGGCTGAACATGAACCCGATGACGATTCGCCCCGCTGCTCCGAGCGATCTGCCCGCCCTCGTGGAGATTTACAACCACTACATCCGCGAGACGCCCATCACTTTTGACCTGCAGCCTTATACCGTCGAGGCGCGCATGCCCTGGTTCTCGCAGTTTGCTGCGACGGGTCGCCATCGCATTCTCGTGGGCTGCATCGGCGACGAGATCATGAGCTACGCCTCGACCATGCAGTTTCGCACCAAAGCGGCTTACGACCCCAGCGTCGAAACCAGCATCTACCTCAAGCCGCAGTATCACGGGCAAGGCCTAGGCGTGACGCTCTATGGTGCGCTCTTTGATCTTCTTAAGAGCGAAGACATTCACCGCTACTATGCCGGCATCACTATTCCCAACGAAGCTTCGATTCGCATTCACATGCGCTTCGGCTTCACCATGGCGGGCACCTTCACGGAAGTCGGCCGTAAGTTCGGACGGTACTGGGATGTGGCCTTCATGGAACGCAAGGGGTGATCGCATTTGCTGTCGCTTGCGACGCGCTCAATCACCAGACTTGCCACGTGCGAAGGCTGGCCCCGTGGCCTTCAATGGCGACGGTGCCGACATGCTCGGGGCTGGGCACCAGGTGCATCAGCGACCACTTGCCCGCTTCGTTCTCATCCCAGCGAGTGGCGAGTAATTTCGCGTTTTCTGCGGGCCAGAATGCTGTATCGAATGAATCGAGTGCGAGTGTGATGCCCATGCCAGTCGCTTTGAGAAATGCTTCTTTGCGCGTCCAGCAGTGGAAGAATGCTCGCTGACGATCAGCTTCGTCGAGTGCTTCAATCTGCTCGCATTCGACAGGAGAAAAAAAACGCTGCGCCATGCGCTGATGATCCGTTTTGTCGCGGATGAGTTCAACATCCACGCCCACTTCGCGATCTCGTGTCATGGCGATGAGAACGATGCCATGCGAATGAGAGAGGTTAAAGCGAACTGCCTTGCCTACCTCGGGCTGGGCCAGCGAAGGCTTACCTTTGCTGCCGATGGAAAAATCCAGATTGCGCGGATCAGTTTTGAGAACACGAGCGAGCACGGTGCGCAGCAGGCCACGGGCGATGATGAATTCTTCTCGCCGATCCATGACGCGGTAGCGGTTGGCGCGTTCGATTTCCAGCGGCGTCAGACACTGCTGCATGGCCACTCGCTGCATGGCGGGAAGTTGTGTTGTGCTGCGCCAGACATCGATGAACTGCGAGGAAAGCTCGAGGTCAGGCGGGCTGGAGCGCCACGATTGCACGAGACTCATGACGCTACTCCGTGCGGTCCGCGCGATCACCGTGCTCAGGGCGATCAGTGTACTCATCGCGATCAGTGTGCTCAGCACGATCAGGGCGATCAGCCCGCTCGGTGTTGCCGAAGGCGATGGCGTTTTTGCCTTGTCGTTTCGCATCCATCGCGTTGTCATCAGCGCGGGCGATCAGGTCTTCAGCGTTTTGGGCATCCCAGGGATAGCTGGCCAGTCCGCCGGAGATGGTCAAGCTGCCCGCTGCTTCGAGCGTGAGTTTGGGAAACTTGTGCGTCGCCAGCGCTTTGCGGAATCGTTCGACGACACGGGCGCTATCCGCTGGATGACGACTGTTGGCGCGGCGAGGCGCCTCCGCATCCCAGAAGATCACCGCGAACTCATCGCCGCCGATGCGCGCCACCACATCATTTTCGCGCACGACCGCTTTCATGAGCTTGACCGTTTCGCGCAGAATGTCATCGCCTGCTTTGTGTCCGTAGCGATCGTTGTATTGCTTGAAGTCATCCACATCGAAAATCAGCAGTGTCACGGCTGTGCGATCCTCGGCAGCACGACTGATGGCCATGCGAAGAAAACGCTGGAAATACCGACGATTCCAAGCTTGTGTCAACTCATCGCGCATGGCCATGAACCACAAATCCTGCTGCTGCTTGTGCAACAGAAGCCAGCGCGAAAGCCACGCGGCCGCTTCAGTCAACTTCTCAGTCAGCGACTCACCAGTAGCCGATGGCGGTGCATGCAGATGACCAAACGTCTGCCCCATGTGCGAGACTTGGGCAACCACGTGATCCTCAGGAATTGAGTCAACATCACTCGTTTCCGCAAACGACAGCGACTCGATACCGGTGCTTGCGGAGATCAAGGGCAGAGCGTGAGCAAGCACCTGCCCGCGAGGATGCAGGAGCTGATCGAGCAGCGTGGTGTCGAGTGCGAAGGGCGCTGACAATGGCGCTGACAATGGCGCTGGCGGCTCGGCAGCAACGGGTTGTGCGACTTCGATGGCATCACCATCGTCAGCAGTTTCGATCATGCCCAGCGAACGCGACAGCTCCGCTGCGGTGGCGTGATCGCCCAGGCAATCATCGAATCCAGCCGCGATGGCTTCGCTGATCTGCCCCGGCTGCGCAGAGTGCGTCACCGCAATGAGCCTGGTGTGCGGAGCCAGTTCGTGCAGCGCCGACGCTGTCGCACGCAGATCACCATTGAGCGAATCGATCGGGCCGATGATTGCATGAGGCGGATCATCGCTCACACCCAGATCGCCCAGCGCCATCAGATACCCCGGCAGGCTGCGCGATTCCACATGCAACGGCGTCTGGTGAAGCGCCTGTTCCATGCGATTGGACAAACCATGCCCATCATCAATGAGCAGCACACGCGTCAACGGACGCTTGCCAACTGCGGATTGAATCAGAGAATCGTTCATGATGGTGCTAGTCACTGCGTGGTGCTCGCGAATCGGATCGCCCTGCTGCTTGACCAAAGGTTAATGATCGCTCTCCGATTCAAACGGACTCATGAGCATCGCCAGTTCTTCATCGCTGACGAGCGCTGAGGTCGGGCTGGCCTCTCGATGCTCAGCGTGTGCTGCTTCTGAGTGCAGATCATCGAGCAGATGGTGCGGCTGACTTGTCGCGCTCACCGAGGCAGTACTGACAATGCGGGATAAAACCGGCCGCCCCTGTTCCGAAGCACGCTGCGCCTGCCAAAGCGAAACGCGCGGATAATAACGGGAGACCGCCAAGATCAATTCGCTGACCACCGATGATCGCGGATATTCAACGAGCACCAGCGCCTGACCGCCGCGATGAAGTTCGACCATGGCCGCCGGTGCATCTTCCACGACAGCCACGCGCTGCGACCGAGCCATCAGTTCGAGCATCAGCGGCGCAAAGGGCGCGCCCCCTGGCGCGGCTGCCCCGGTGGTGCGGGATTCGTGTTCCTCTTCAGGGGCTCGCAGCACCACCAGATGGCTTACAGCAGGAAATTCTAAATGGTCGGACAGCGGATGCACTTCTTCTCCATCGGGAGTAAGGATGGTTGACAATTCTGAGCGCGGCGAACTACTCGATATTGTAGCGAGAGCAGCAAGGCAGGAAATGACGATGCAGGAAACGGGTGCGCCAAGCAACCCGGGCACTCTAGGAAACGGTTTTCAATCAACTTGCCTCACCCCCCGGGCCTGAGCCGCCAGATCACCGGGCGATCCAGATTCTGATCGGTGCCTACGACGAAGAATGCCCCGGTCGCATCGCGGGCCATCGAGCCATAGATCAGATGTTTGAAAAGTCTTCGCCCATCGGGGTACTTCACATCAAGCGGTTTCTGCGTTGACTTTTTCGTACTCAGATCAAAGCGAATCCAATTGAAACCATCGCCATGTAAGCTCACTGCGTAGAGCGCACTGATGCCATCATCGGTGAAGAGCGTGGGAACATAGCGCGCGCCTTGCGGGTGAATGAAACCGAGTGACTCCACCTTCGCGGCTGCTTTGGTCACTGATGGCGTGATGCGATAGAGCATGCCGCCGTTTGTGGTGAAGACGATGGATCGATCAGCGAGCGGCTGCACCGCGATGATGCCGTGCGATTGTGCGGGGGATTGCGTCAGATAATGTTCGAGCGGCGTCTGCGCTACTTGTGCAAGATGTTCATCGAACTCGACAAGCTCCACTGAAATCGGCTTGTTGAATCCGATGTCTCTGAGCCTTGGCACGTAAACATGATCGCGATGATCCACGACAAAATTTCGGCTGATGTGCCCGCCCACTGAACCGACCTTGATCGATCGCATGTTGCCGGTGCGCGTGTCATATTGATAAAGAACGTGGTCGTGGTATCCCAGCGAATAGACCATCGGCCCGCCGCAGGCCACGGCAATGAGCCCCTCGGGCATGTGGTCCAGTTTCTGCCACTGCGCGGGCTTGAGCGGATGAACTCGCCAGAGGTAGGAGCCATGCGTCGGATTGGCGCTGCCATCGGATTTCTCGCCGTGCTCATCCATGGAGGTGAAGTAGAGGTAGCCATCGGGCGCTTGCACGATGCGCGAGTGAATCTTGATTTGGCTCATGCCCTTTTCCCACAGGTCCAGTCGCTTGAGCTGTTCGCGCACGCTGCCGTGGTCGGCGAGTTTGTTGGTTGTGGGATCGAACTCGATGAGGTGCGCTTCGCCGTAGCCGCGCGTGGAGACGCCCATCCAGATGTGGCCGCGGTGGTCACGCCCGGTGGCACCCCAGATGGCGGAGTAGCCCGGAAACTCGGGCACCAAAAGAATCTGCACCTCGGGCACCAGTAGGTCAGGGAGCGGCGCGGTGAAGTGGACGTTGTTCGCCGTGAACTCGAAGCCTGGCAGATTCAGCTTCAGGCGCGAACGGCTTTTGGCCGCCTCGCCATCCGCCTCATGATCCGCCAAGCCTCCAGTGATCGGCCCGCTGCCAGTGCGTTCGCCATTACCATCATCATCCGAGCTCACGCGAATCATCAAGTAGATCAGGCCCGCCAGACAGATGAAGAGAAACACGCCCCAGCTTGCCATTGCAATCTTCGTCCCACGCGACCAGCGCGACGGCTCAGTTCCCGGCAACTGCGATGTGACACGATGTTCACTCACGCAATGACTCCACGAATCAGACCATCATACAATCGACCGATTCTGCCGCCGCTCGCGGCGTAGCGACCCCAGCGCAGCAGCCACCCAGACAACATTAATATTGATTTGCACCCTAACTTTCCGTATCTTGCTGCGCACCCACTCGCACACCACCGGAGGATCCTTCATGCGATGCTATAGCCACACGATTGCACTTCTCGCACTGCTCGCCATCACCACTTCCGCCTCGGCTCAGATCATCGTGTCCGAGATCATGTACAACCCGGCGAGCAAGGAAGATTTTAGAACGAATCTTGTGGAATGGGTCGAGTTGTATAACCCGACCGATCAACCGATTGATGTGTCGGGCTGGTTCCTTCAAGATGAAGATGGCAAGACGGCGGGGCTGCCCCGCAATACAACCATCAAGGCGGGACAGGCCATCGTGCTGATTCCCGGTGCGCTGAGCGTGGAAAAATTCCGCGCTGCCTGGGGCGAAGGTTTTGATGTGTATCCCGTCACCGGCTGGGACAAGCCCGGCATAACCGGACTGGGCAACAATCCCAGTGAAAAAAATGAACTGCTGACGTTGCGCAAAGCAGATGGCAGCTTGGCCGATGAAGCGCACTACAAAATTGACGGCGACTGGCCCAAGCCTCCGCGCGGCGGCGGGGCGAGCCTGATCCTCAAACCCGGATCCTTCAGCGCCACCGCCAACGATGATGGCAAAAACTGGGTCTATGCAGACGCGGGAAAACTCGGAGCCAAGAACAATACGAAAACCGAAGAATTCAACGGCAAAGACACCGGCTCACCCGGCATCGTCGCCAAGGAATGACGATCTGCTCATCCGAGCCGCTAGGCGTAAGCCTGCGGACATCCGCGAACAACCTTGCGTCTTGCAACCAACCGCGGGCTCACGCCTAGCGGCTCGGATCAAACATCCCGCTCACACCTGCGCTTCCTTCGCTTTTCTTCGACGCAACAGCGCACTGGTGAGCAGGCCCAGCCCAAAGCCGATGCCGAGGTTGATCAGCAGCAGCGCGAAGGTAGGCATTTGAATGGTGACGAACAGCAGCTTCGCAGTCATCGGCTCCGAGTTCTGGAAGATGATGATGAGGGCGATGATGGCGATCACTGCCGCGATGCCGACTTTCACTTTTTGCATGAATTCCATGATGGGGTTCCTTGTGCTGATCAGAGTAAGCGCGCAGCGCGGTGGATGCAATATCCGCCCTTTTCAAACCCAACATCACACCGCCGGGTACGTCGGCTTCTCCCCCGCCAGTACCGCCGCCACATCGCGCACCACCCAGCTCATGTTCGACAGCGCCACATGCGTCCTCGAAGCCAGGTGCGGCAGCAGCTTCACATTCTGTAATCCATAAAGCGCGTAATCTTTCGGCGGCGGCTCGGGTTCATGCACATCGAGCACCACGCGACCGCCCTTCTCTGCCGATGCGCTGGCCCACTGCGCCAGTGATGCCACATCCACCACGAAGCCGCGCGATGTGTTGATCATCAGGCACGAAGGCCTCAGCTGCGCCAGCGCCTCACCGGCGATGAGGTTGCGATTCTCAGCCCGGCCATCGACGTGAATCGTCAGCACATCGGCAGCGGCGAAAAGCTCGCTCTTACTGACAAACTGAAACGGAAACTCCACCACCTTGCGCAGCTCCACCTCCGGCAGCAGATCGTTGCACATCACCTTCATGCCGATGGCGTGCGCGACTTTGCCGATGCGTTTGCCAATGCGACCAAAGCCCAAAATGCCCAGCGTCAGTTCGCTTAGCTGCGTACCCACCATCACTTTGCGCAGCCGGTGAAACTCGTCATCTTCACACGCATCGGGCATCGGCCCACGCGGCCGGTAGGCATCGAGCATCAGTGCAGTGACATATTCAACGACCGCTTGCGTATTGGCATCGGGTGTGGAAACGACTTGCACCTGATGCGCTTTGCAGGCCACGAGATCAATGTTGTCCAGCCCCACACCTGCACGGCCAACGACGCGCAGCTTCGGAGCTTTGGCGAGCAATGCTTCGTTCACCTGCGTGTAGGTGCGCACCACTAGGCCTTGTGCTTTGGCGAGCAGTTCATCGAACTTCGGCTGCTCTTCATGCGAACACCAGATGAGCTGCGTGCGCTCACCGAGCCAGGCGGCACAAGCCTTGTCCAGCGTTTCCGTAACCACCACCAAAGGCAGACCCATGATATTTCCTTGTTAGAACAGTCATCGCGATTGACCCGAATCAGCGCAGTCTATCGCGCCGCATTGAATAAGCAGCGCGACAGTCAATGACGGGGGCCCAAGTTAGACAGGCAATGTATGGTGCGGCATTGGCAGGCCGCTGCTTTGAGCGGTTTGCCAGTGGCGGTTCTGCATGCGTCTTCTAATTCGCCACGGGCAAACCGTCCAGAGCGACGGCCTGCCAGTGCCACACGATCCCGGAAAACTTAGCGAACGAACGAAATGTTCTGCGTACACAAACTTCAGCATTAGCTACCCGACGCCACCTTGCCCACACTGAAGATCGGCAGCAGCAGTGAGATCGCAACGAAGCCGATCATGCTGCCCATCACGACGATCATCACCGGCTCAATAAACTGCGTCATGCTCTTGACAGCGCGGTCGAACTCTTCTTCTGTGAACTCTGCGACACGTGCGAGTACTTGGCCCAGACGCCCGGACTTCTCACCGCTGCGAATCATCTGCACCACGGAGCGCGGCATGAGCGTTGACTTGTAAAGCGGATCCGAAAGCTGCATGCCTTGCCGCAGACTCTGATCCACTTCCGTCCACATGTCTTCGTAGTAACGATTGCTCGTCACCAGCTTGGTGATTTCCACTGCATCAAGCATCGGCACACCGGCGTTGATCATCGTGCCCAGCGTGCGACAGGATCGCGTGACATAAAGCTGCGTGAACAGATCGCGCACCACAGGCACCGACAGCTTGAGCCAGTCGAAGAAACGAGAGCCCGTCGGCGTGCGTGCAAACCAGATCACACCCGCGACGCTGGCGACCGAACCCATAAGCCAGTATTGCCAGTAATCGACAAGCGCAGCGCTCATCGCCATCAGCACCTGCGTCGGCACAGGCAAGGCCTGTCCCTTGGCGGAGTAGATCGAAGAAAACTTGGGCAGCACGAAGGCCATGAGGAAGATCGTCACGCCGATGGTCATCAGCACCATGAACGCGGGATAGAGCATCGCGCCTTTGATGGCTTTGGTCGTGCGCATTTCCTTGGACATGTATTCGCTGATGCGATCGAGCATCTGGCCCAGCGTGCCTGATACCTCCGCTGCACGGATCAGACTGGTCATGACCGTGGGAAACACACGTGGAAATCGCGACATTGCACGGGAGAATTCCAAGCCTGATTGCACCTGCGTAGCCACTTCGCGCATCACCGCTTTGAAGCTGACATTCGAGGACTGCTCGACGATTGATTCGAGCGCCTCGCTGATGGGCACGCCGGTCTCGATCATGATCGCCATCTGATGCGCGAAGAAGATCACATCCTGCCGCTTGACGCGCTTGGCGTGCTGCGTGAGTGACATTTCACCATCGTTGACATCAGCCTCGGCAACCTCGCTGAGCTGAGTGATGTACTTGCCTTCTTTGCGCAGCATGTGGCCGGCTTCTTCAGCGCTGATCGCCACGACAACGCCGCTGGCCAAAGTGCCAGAACCGTCACGAGCCTGGTAGGAATAGCGTCCCATAGATGATTTCCGAGTTCAGAGTTCCGAGTCCCGAGTCCCGAGTTCTGAGTTGTCAATTAAGCAGTGACAGAACTGAAGAGTTCTTCAATCGTGGTGATGCCGTTTCTCACCTTTTCAATGCCATCGGCTGCCAGTGTCGTGTACTGCCCCGATGCCAGTGCGAGTCTGCGCAGCTCCTGAAGCGTCGCGCCGCGACTGACCGCATCCATCGTTTCATCATCGGGTGCAAAGAGTTCATAAATACCCATGCGACCGCTGTAGCCGCTGTTGCGACACTTGGCGCATCCCACGCCTCTGTAGAACGTATCGACACCAACGCCGGCTCCCACCAGACGATCAAACGCCTTGCGCATCTGTGTGGGCAGTTCGACCACTTCCTTGCACTGGGGACAAATTTTTCGCAGCAGACGCTGCGCGAGAACACCCTTGAGCGATGCCGCCACGAGGTACGGCTCGATGCCCACGTTAAACAGTCGCGTCACAGCGCTGGGCGCATCGTTGGTGTGGAGCGTTGAAACCACCAAGTGACCGGTGAGCGCGGCCTGCACTGCGATCTTGCCGGTCTCTGCATCTCGAATTTCACCGACCATGATCACATCCGGATCCTGTCGCAGCAGTGCGCGAAGTGCTTTGGCGAATGTGAAGCCGGCCTTCTCGTTGGTCTGAAATTGATTGACGCCTTCGAGCTGATATTCGACGGGGTCTTCGACGGTAGAAATATTCGTGGCATCATCAACGACTTCGCTGAGCGTGGCGTAGAGCGTGGTGCTCTTGCCGCTGCCGGTGGGGCCGGTGACGAGCACGATGCCGTTGGGCTGCGAAACAATGGAGCGCCACTTGGCGAGCATGTCGAAGCTGAAGCCGAGCTTGTCGAGCCTGACCTGGGCACCGCGGTTGTCGATGACGCGCATGACGACCTTTTCGCCGAACTTGCCAGGCATGGTCGAGACGCGCAGATCGACAGCGCGCTTGCTGATCATGACTGTGATCGCGCCGTCTTGAGGCACACGCCGTTCACTGATATCCATACCCGCCATGATCTTCACACGGCTGACCATCGCCGGGGTCATCTGATACGGCGGCGTCATCTTCTGATACAGATTGCCATCAACGCGATAGCGCACGCGCAGCGCTTTATCACTGGGTTCGATGTGAATATCACTGGCGCGTTCCTGCACCGCGCTGTAGATGATGTAGTTCACCAGTTTGATGACAGGCGACTGATCGGCGGCCGAGTCATCGAAATTGCTCAGGTCGGCAATCTGCTGCTCGACGAGTGTGAGCGCATCGTCCTTGATGTCTTCCACCAGTTCATCGATGACGAACACATTCGACTGCGGCAGATGCAACTGCAGCGTCGAGCGAATGTCATTGGAACTGGCAGCGACAATCTGGACGGAGCAGTTCGCCAGCCGCTGTATTTCTTCGATGAGAAAGACGTTGGAAGGTTCAGGCACAGCGATGGTCAGCTTGCCGTTGACGTGAAACATGGGAAGCACACTGTGCTTCTCGATGAATTCGCGGGGCAGAATCTCCAGAATCTTCGGGTCCGCCAGTTTGGGCGACACCCGAGCGAAGGGAATGCCCGACGCCTCCGCGACTGATTCAAGGACCTGCTCTTCGGTCACGAGTTTCAGTTCGATAAGAACTTCGCCCAGGAGTTTTTTGTGCCCCTGCGCGCGCTGAGCTTCCAGCGCCTGCGTCAACTGGTCGGCGGTAATAACACCGCGCGAAACGAGCAGATCGCCGACACGAATCGGACCAGCCGTGGCGCTGCTCTTGCCCTGTTTGTTTTCAAGTGCTGCTGCCATGATTAGATCCTCAAGCTGTTAACGGCCTCGGGAACAGTTGCGTACTGCTCAAAACGCGGGGCCAGGCGAGTGACCCGAAGAATCTGCTCGACATTACTCTGCACTGCCGCCAGACGAACCTGCCCCAGCAAATCGGCGCAGGAGTCCTGCAATGACAAAAGCGACTCGAGCCCTTTGGAGTCGATGAACTCGACCTCACTGAGATCGACAACGAAATCGCGCACCTGAGCATCGATTCGTTCCTCGACCGTTCGATGAAACAGATCGATGTGATCGCAGGTGAAGTCGCCTTTGAGCGATAGAACGCTCATCTGCCCCGTGTCTTCGTGATGAAGTTTCATGCCTCTCTTGCCTCCTGGATTCAGCGGTGCGACTTGCGCTACTGTGATCCACCCTGGTGTTGTCTCTTCCCGGATTCTTGCTTGAGTCCCTGTTACTCACGCGCTCTGTTTGACCAGTAAATTCTGATGTTTCTCAATCATCTTCCAGTATCTGGTGAAGTCGAGATTGACGAATTCCTGTGCGAGAACGGGGTCAAACTGCGTGCCTGCACAGCGGCGAATCTCATCGATGACCTGCTCGTGCGACATGCCTTTGCGGTAGGTTCGATTCGAACTCATCGCATCAAATGAGTCGGCCAGGCAGATGAGCCTGCCGAACATCGGAATGTCTTCGCCACTAAGTTTGTGGGGATAACCTTTGCCATCCCATCGTTCGTGGTGGTAGAGCACGCCGGGGATCAGATCGTGCATCTGGCGAATGTCTTGAAGAATCTTCGCGCCGACTTCGGGATGCATCTTGATCAGATCAAATTCTTCATCGGTGAGTCGGCCGGGCTTACCCAGCACGGCTTCGGGCACACCGATCTTGCCGACATCGTGAACAAGACCTGAGATATAGACGCGTTCCACATCGTGTTCCGACAGGCCCGCCGCCTTGGCGAGCTGACGCGACATCATGGCCACACGCTCGCTGTGACCGTGGGTGTAGCTGTCCTTGGCATCGATGGCCGCAGTGAGCGCGTGCAGCGTGCCCAGGAACATCGCCTGCATGTCATCGTAGAGCATGACATTTTCGATGAAGATCGAAAGGCTGTTGGCCAGAGCTGAGCAGAGCTTGGCATCGATGGCATCAATCTCGGAACCATCGAGCTTCTCACCGGCGAACATGACGCCTAGCACGCGCTGCTCAGTGAACAACGGCACCACCAGCAGATCGCGCGACAGCTCCGGTAGATCGGAAATCCCCAGAATCGCGGTGTCGTCGGCAATCATCGGCGTGGACTTATCCATGCCTCGCGCCAGTAGCGTCGAACCGATCGCACGCAGTTGCTCCGAAGAGACGCGGATGTTGCCCGCTGTGAAAATCTTGTTGGAGAGAACGTTGAGCCTGGGATCATCATCAATCAGTTGCAGCGACAAAAAGCGAAGGCCCACCACCTGATGCAACTCGCGACACGCTTCCTGAAGAAACGTCGTCGGCGGCTGATCGACGGTCATGTTCGTCGCCAGTTTGTAGAGCAGGCTCAGCTCTTCGTAGGACTCGCTCAGCTCATTGCTCAAGCCACCGATCTCACCCGTATGGCGATCAATATCTAGTGAATCCTGCCTCATCCACGACAGCATGCAAGCCAGTCGCTGCGCTTCAATGTCAGTGACGAGTGTGGAGCGATCGGCGCGCGAAACCGCAGCAGCGAAGTCGAACTGACGCGCATCGCAAATCTGATGAAGCTGATCTGATTCAAGCCACTGCGGCCCGACGAGCAGCGCGGCCAATAGGTTTTCGCTGCGCGATTCATCGGTCGCCCTGCGCCGGCGCTGAGCCGTCAGCGGCACCAGCCAAACACCGGGCCAGATCATCACTGCATGCTCGCCGCCATCAGAGAGCTGGGGCCACAGATGTCCTGCGCGGCGGGCAAAGGCAGGGCTATCGACAAGCAGCCGTTCGATCCAGCGAGGATCGCCTTGCGCTGCCGCAGTCGTCTGCGTGCGATCGCGCGACAGCTCGACCACCGTCACATCAAGCGACGCCAGCCGCTCGCGAATCCGATCGCTGAGCAGTGATTGCTGATCTTGTGTCTGTGCTTCTCTCACGCGCTCCTCTTCTCCTTAAATCAAGTCAAGGCTTTCATCCCTGTCAGTTCCTGCACCTTGGCAAGAATCTCTTTCGGACTGAACGGCTTGCTCAGCACGTTCACGATATTCGTCTTCTGTAGTGCCTCGGTAGGAAGACTAAAGCCACGCGCCGTGAGCATCAGTGCCCGCAGTTCATTGGTGCGCGGGTCTTCCTTTAATTTCTGACACATTTCAAGGCCGCTCATAAACGGCATCTGAAAGTCGGTGATGATGAGCTGAGGCAGATGCGAGACCGCCTGATCGAAGCCCTCTTCGCCGTTCTCGGCGGTGATAACTTCAAAGCCCGCATTGCGCAGCTTCAGACTGACCACATGCAGGATGTGAGTTTCATCGTCAACGACCAGAATGAGCGGTTTTTGTTCAGTCATGGATTACCTGGAAATATGAACATTATCTATCTATGAGTTGTCGGCTAATGGAAGGCTGTACGTAAATGTGCTACCGATACCCGGCTCACTTACGACAGAAACTTTGCCGCCATGCACGGTTTCAATAATCTGCTTCACAAGGTTCAGACCAAGGCCGGTGCCTTGCGCCAGTCGTTTGTGTTGATCGACGCGATAGAACTTCTCGAACAAATGCGGAAGATCATCGGCCGGGATGCCTACGCCGTTGTCAGCGACGCGGACGTACACCTTGCGATCGATCTCATCGACTTCGATGGAGATCGTCACCTTGCCGCCAGATGGCGTGTACTTGACCGCATTGCCCAGTAGATTGAGCGTCGCCTGATAGATCATGTCTTTGTCGGCGAACACCTGGAAATAGACCGGCGATGATGCATCCTTGAGTTCGATGTTGCGAGCGCGAGCCTGCGGCTGCATCACATCAACAGCATCGCGCACCAGTGAAGGAATGGAAACCTGCTCGCGCTGGACACGCACCACGCCAGCTTCGATGCGGCTGATGTTGAGGCTGTTGTCGATGAGGCGAGAAAGACGATTCGTTTCACCTTGGATGATGTTGTAAAACTCGGCGCGGGCCTGCTCATCCTGCGCTTCGCCATCGATGAGCATCTCGATATAAGCCTTGATGCTTGAGAGCGGCGTGCGCAGTTCGTGGGAAACGCTGGAGACGATATCGCTCTTCATTTCAGCGATTTCCCGCTCACGGGTGACATCGCGAATGACCGTCACCACGCCGACTGAATCATTGCCATCAGTACCAGCGCCTCGGCCATTGCTTCGGCCCGACCCGATGCCCGCCACCTTGATGTCATAGACATGTTCGCGGCCATCGCGCTGAAGTCGATGCTCGACATGGCGACGATGCCCAGGCGCTGCGGGCACGCCTTCGAGGGTGTCCTTGATGAGCTTCACCAGCGAGCGATCGTCGATGACCTGATCGATGGGCCTTCGCAGGGAATAGCTTGTATCAAAGCCCAGCACCGTCGCGGCAGCATTATTCGCCAGCGCCAGTTCATTGAAGGCATCGGTGACAAGCACTGCATCGGTGATGGAGTTGAGCACTGCTTCAGTGTGACGACGCTCAGCCTCGGCGATGCGAAGCTGGATTTCCAATTCGCGGCGTTTGGCGACGAGCGTCTGGCATCGTTCACGCAGCGAGCTCATGCTCTGCTCGATGACCTGCGCCAAGGGCGCCAGGCCCATGCCAGGCGGCACGGGAAGCTCGCGGGAATCGGCGCGGGCCAGGATGCTGACATGATTCATGAGCCTGCGCAGTTCGGAATTGAACCGGCTGATGACCATGTAGTGCGCTAGGCCGACGAGTCCGCCGAAGATGCCGGCAATGGCGAACTGCATCAGCGGCCCTGTGCCCAGGAAGGAAACGGTAGGCGTGGAGTCGAGCGAAATGAACAACGCCGTCAACAACGTGACGACGATGCCCACTCCCACACTCAGCCATTTTCCCACTGACAAGGTGACGCCTCTCACAGAAAAGTTTTTGCAATGCGATGAAGATCCGCAAAGTCAATCAGCGCTGGGCATCAGCACCGCGATTGATTTGTGCCAGCAGTTTTTTTGCACGTTCATCTTCGGGATTGCGTTTGAGTGCATCCTGATAGGCGACGCGTGCCGCATCGAATCGGCCGGCTTGTTCGAGGGTGATGCCGCGCAGAATCATGGCCTGCGTCTCGCCGGGGGCGAGCTGCGCTGCGCGATCAAAGTGCGACAGTGCTTTGTCCGTTTCCTTGCGCTTCTGCCAGACCAGGCCCGCCAGCATGTAGCCCTCTGGCTGATGCGATGCCAGCGAGATGACGCGGTTGGCGGCGCTGAGCGCGGGGCCAAGTTCATCACGCAGCAGCGAGATTTCGCTGAGCTTGATCCAGCAGTCCACATCATTGCGATCGATGCGCGTCAGTTCGAGATAGGTCGTGCGGGCATCGTCGATGCGATCGGCATTCATGTACGTGTTGGCCAGCAGGTGAAGCATCTCGGCTCTTCGCTCAGGACGGCCATCGCGAACGAGTCGTTGGATGTCGCTGACAGTTTCGTTGTACTGCTTGGATCCGATGCGGGCCATCACCAGGTCTTCGACGATCTGAAGATCATCAGGGCGAAGCAGCGACGCTTGACGGAAGTACTCAGCCGCCTTGGCGAAGTTGCCTTGCACCAGATAGAGCTGGCCTAGGGCGACGCGGATGCCTGAGTTCTGATCGAAGTATTGGGTCTTGCTTTCAAGCAGCGCCAGCGCTTCGTTGGTCTTGCCCATGGCCACGAGCATCTCGCTGACCGCCAGCAGAAAGTTGATGCTGTCAGCCTGCAATTCGTAAGCCTTGGCATAGTCTGCGTGGGCACGATCGAATTGTTTCCAGCGCTGATTGACGATGCCGCGGAAGTAGTACGCCTCTGCCAGCTTCTCATTGAATTCGATGGCCTTGGTGAAACGCTGCGAGCTTTTTTCGAGCTGACCGCGTTCCAGAGCGATACGACCAGCCAGTGACCAGAGGCGGGGATTCTGCGGGTCCGCAGCAATCGCTTCGAGCAGGGTCTTTTCAGATTGATCGAGGTCGCCGGTTTCGAATTGCTGTGTGGCAATTTGAAGCTTGTGCTCGGAACGAATGGTGCTCCAGCGCGATGTCGCAGCATCGACATTGTCTTTGTGCGACGACTGATTGGAATGGCAGCCGGTGAGCGACAGCATCGCAGCGGCGAGCAAGGTGAGCATGGCGAAGACGGGACGGGGCATGAGCTTCATGGCATCTCTCCAGGGTTGTGCGGGGCGGTGAGCTCTTTCTCGCATCCCCAGTCAATTCAAAAGGCCGAGCCGGCATCTCTCCGGTTCGGCCTTATCTATTCTTCGTCGCAATCGGGGTCGCGATTTAGTTCGATCCGTCAGCTTGCTTCTTGGCATCTTCGATGAGCTTGTTCAGAGCCTCGATGGCCTTCTGAGCTTCTTCATCATCAGCGTTCTGCTGGTCGCTGCTGTTGCTGTTTTTCACTTCTTCCGTCTTTGCAGCGGGAGCAGGTGTTTCATTTTTCACAGGTGCTTGCGTGTCAGCCGCCGCTTCTTCCTCGGTTGGTGCCGGGGTCGGATCAGCAGCAGGCGCTTCATCTTGTGCAGGTGCAGGTGTCGGTGCCGGCTCAGTGGCGGGCGCTTCAACTGGTGCATCCTTGACCGGGGTCACGCTCAAGTCATCGCTACCTTGGGTCGGCGTGACCGGCGTCTCGGGTTGCCACGCATCAGCAGCAGGCTTGAAGCGATCGACGGGATTGGTTGATTCCGTCTTGGGCAGATCATTGATCACCGGAGCCTGAACGGATTCACCTTTGGCGGGTGAACCGATCTTGGCATCGATCATGTGATTAGCGGTCTCACGCAGAATCGAGCGGTGGATGTTGTTGACGCGCTGGCCGGTGATTTCAGTCTTCATGCGGCGAGCATCAACAATCGTCGAATCGAGATTCAGAGCCTTGTTGGCTTCCATGAGTGCGAGATCGTTCTTGCCTTCCTTGTAGTACTTCAGAGCGTCCTGCATGTAGGAGTGCGTCTGCTTGGTGCGCGACCAAGGGAGCAAACCTTCGCGAGCGCCCATCGCCGCGATATCGACTGATTCAGAAGCACGGTCGCCGGTGGCATAAAGAATTTCATCACGGACGATGGTCGGGGTGACCATGAAGATGACTTCGGTGCGGTTGGTGGAATCATCAACACCCTTGAAGGCGTTGCCCAGCACCGGCACATCACCTAGGCCAGGGACCTGACTGCGCGAGACCTGTGTGGTTTCCTGGAACAGCCCGCCGATGACGACGGTCTGACCGGAGCGGACCATGACGTTGGTGGTCATCGTCTGTTCTTCAGTTTGCGGAATGATGAAGCCACCTTGCAGGATGGTGTTGCCGGTGGAAACTGAAGGACGCAGTTCCAGACGGACCATGCCATCGTCAGAGACGAAGGGGCGAACGGTGAGCTGGGTACCAATGTCGAGGAACTCGACGGTTTGCGTCGTTGATGTTTCGGTCTGCTGCGTGCTGATGTAGCCCAGACGACCACCGATGAGGAGGTCAGCGCGCTGACGGTTGAGCACGAGAATTTCGGGGTTGGCGACGACGGTGGTGTCGGTCACTTCATCCAGTGCACGAACGAAAGCTTCCACCGAGCCAGCGACAAAGCCCAGTTTGAAGTTGGACTTGCCTGTGCGTGTGTTGCCTGGCTGACTTGAGCCGACCACGGTGCGCTTGCTGGGGATCACAGAGCCGTCGGCCAGTTCATCAATTGCATCGAGCGGCGTGGTGAAGGCATCGATCTGCGAGCCGCCGAGCACGGTGATATCGACGCCAAAAGCGTTGGCTTCGGAAAGCTTGGCCTGAAGCACGGTGGCTTTGATGCTCACCTGCTTGGGGCGGATATCGAGTTCTTTGATGATGGAGACGATCTGCTCGACGTTGCCTTGCAGATCGCGAAGGACGAGCGTGTCCTGGTGAGCTGTGGAGTTCTGGCCGTTGTCGGTGACCGACGCAGCCATGCCCGGAGGCACCGCACCGCTCATGGCGATGGAGCCAGCGCCTGAGAGCAAGGGCGTGACGAAGGTCGAAGCGTCCTTGGCGTTGAGGTAGTTCAGGCGAATGATCTTGGTGACAGGCTTTTCTTCCTGCTTCTGAATCTCCGCCAATTCCTTGGCGGTGTAGATGTAGATGAACTTGCCCTTCTCGCGGTAGCCAAAGCCGTTGGCGTGAAGGATGGCATCGAGCGCATCGTAGAAGTCAACGCCATAAAGGTCGGCAGTGACCGAACCGCTGACATCTTTGGTGGCGATGATGTTTCGCTTGGACTGAATCGAAAGGAGCTGAAGCACGGTGGAGACATCGAGGTCTTTCACGTGCAGGTCGATCTCGCCAAAGGCACCGGCTTGAACGGTCTGACCATTGGGGATGTCATCGTTCTGGCCTACGGGTTTGCCGGTCTCGACCGCGGCGGGCTTGCCGCTGTCGAAGATGTCTCCGCCATCGCTCTCGCCATCAGCGGCGGCGAAGAGTCGGTAGTCCACCTGGACTACGCCGTTTGCCGCGATCGCCAGATCGCTACAAACCCACCCACCCAGGCAAAAAAAAACGGCTGCGGTCATACGACGTTTGTGATTCTTCAACATCTCAGGCTCCTTTTGCTTACCTGTGGCCCGACTCTATGAAGCTGTCAGCTATCAGCTTTCAGCTTTCAGCTATCAGCCTTGAACCATCGTGGTCGTTCTCAGTCCGAAAAGCTGATGGCTGATGGCTGACTGCTGACTGCTGACTGCTTCTATTTCTCAATTGCGGTACATCCGCAATTCAAATTCTTCTTCCCAATCGATGTGCTTCAGTGACACGCTGTGTTGTGTGATGCGCGTGATCTTGAAGCCTTCCATCGGTTCGCTTCCAACCTGAAACAGTTTGTCGTTGAGCAGTGCTCGCGGGTCATCCTGCATGATGGTCGAGCGCAGTTTCAACGTCGTCAGCTTGGCGAGCATCTCTGCCCGTCTTGCCTCATCGGACTTTTTCGGAGGCAAGTTTTGCGCTGCAGTAACTTTTGTGGACTCAATCCTCACAAATTGATTCATGTCAATGCGGAACAGGTCGCGCTTGCTTTGGTCAGATAGCCGCACATTGACCGTTGCAAGACGAGGGGTGAAGGTCAGTTCAACCGCCTCGCCCTTGACCGGCGTGGCGTCTTTGACCTTGGAAGAATTCGCCGAGGCCGAGCGAGGTGCGCTCTTGAAAAGCATCTTGCCCCACATGAACGCAGCCACCACGATCAGCGCCATCATGATGCCGAACTGCTTGCGATTGGCGGTCAGTTGCTTGCCGATTCTTTTAAGACTCGTGCTCATGGCTGGCTCCTTGCCGAGTTTGCGCCGGGCGTTGTAGAGAACGTCGTCAGTTCCAGCCGGGCGATCACGGGGACATCAGGCTTGGTCGGTTCGCCGCTGATTTCCAGACGGTTGATGCGCGTCAGGCGTGACATGGTTTCGATGTTCTTGACGAACTCGAAGATGCCCGGGTATTCGCCTTCAAATCGCAGCGACATGGGAATCACATTGAAATCCGCGCCGCTGACAATCGCCTGCGTCTGCACTTCCTGATTGCTCATGCCTTGCGCGAGCATCTCGGAATTGAGCCGGCGCAGCACATCCGCAAGATCACTTGAATCAGGCACGATGCGGTTGGTGTTCACTGCTGTCTTGCGAAGCTCGATGACCTGCTCGCGCATTTCACCCAGACCTTGCACACCTTTGCGATCAACGCCCAGTTGTTTTTTATTCGCTTCGACTTCCGCAGCCAGCGTGGTGCGTTCCTGCGAACGAGGCCAGTGGCTCAGGCCGGCATAAGCTGCGCCGCAGAGCACGATCGCCAGCGCGGTGAATTTCATATCCTTCTCAATCTGCATCTGCCACCCCCTCCAGTTTCTCCAGCTTGTTCAGATCGACGTACTGCCGATCCAGACGCACTTCCATCGTCACTCGAAACCGGCGACTCACCACGCCATCAAGCTCACTCGATCTGCTAAAGAGCAGCTTCACATTCGTGAACAGCGGCGACTCCGCCAAGGCTCCGACGAAATCCGCGATCCGGCCATCATCAGGACTCAGTGCTGTCAGTTCGATTCTCAGCGGATCAGCGCCCTTGGTAGCCACAGGCACCGTCCTGGCTTTAGTCGCCTTCTTCCCCTTGGAATCATCAAGCACCTTCGCGGCGGCGGGCACCGGAGGCTTGGTCTCCAGTCGTACATCCACCAGAGCAATCGAAGAAGGCGCGAGATTTGAAACCGCAGCGAGCACATGCGTGAAGCTCACCGGCAGCGTCACCTGCTGATGCACCTGGAGCTGCCCTGACAACTTGCGATGCTCTTCCTGCAATACCGCCAGTTCCTTGAACTGCCGCTGAAGCGCGGTGCCCTCGGCTTTGATCTGTGCCGCGTAATCACGCTGCTCCAGCATGCCGCTGTCGCCAATCACATGCGCCACCACCAGCACCACCGCGACCACCGCCACGAATGCCGCTTCGCAGAACAAGCGCGCACGGCGGCGCTGTCCATTGAAGTACGAAGGCGGTAAAAAGTTAATACTGTTCATGCTGCCTCCTTCACTGCACCCAAACGCGCAAAGCGAAGTGCCAGACCTGCCGCCACTGCCCAGCAGTCTGGCGGATTCAGCGCGAGCAGACTCTCACTCACGCCGCTCCAATCCATGTGCCGGGCAGGATCAAGCTTGCGAGCTTCGATGCCCACTTCCTTCGTCAGCGTGTCCACCAGCAGCGGATCAACCGCCCCGCCACCAGCCAGCAGCACTTCAGTGGCGCGCTGGCCCCGGAAGGTGACGCCCTGGTATCGCAGACACCGGCCGATGTCTTTGCACAGTTCGGTCATCAGCAGACGCACCGCATCCTCAATCGCCGCAGCCGTATGCTCGCGGCGACTGTTGCCGACGATCGGGCTTTCGCCGCTGTCGCCGCTCGTGCGCCGTGCCAGCACCTGCGAAGCTTCCGATGGTGAGATATTAAATTTCGTAGCGATGGCATCTTCGAACTGCCTGCCGCCGATGTCGCTGCGTTTGAAGAACATCACACGGCCTTGCCGGGTGATGAGCACGTTGGTGCCGGTGGTTCCCAGATCGACCACAAGCTGCACGCTTTCGCTGCCGCCCTTGCCGCACACCTGCGCCATGTTGCTCAGCGCGGTGGCATCGACATCAACCGCTTCGAGTTTCAAGTTGCACGCGTTCATCAGCGCGATGTGCTGATCCAATGCCTTCTGCGGCACAGCGAGCAGGATGATCTCCTGCCGCAGCTCTTCGCCCTGACGCACTTCGCCAGCATCGAAGAATTGAATGCGATAATCGCTGCCCAGCTTCAGGCGATCGGAGGCTTCCCACTCCACCGCAGCCTTAAGCTCATTAGGCGGCATCGGCGGCAGCCGCAGGTTCTTCACCTGCAACACCGACGAAGGCAGTGAGGTCACTGCATGCTTGCCGCTGAAAGATGTGTTCTCGAGTACATCGACCAGCGCCTGGGCCTGAGCCTTGGCGTGGTCAACACTACCCACCGCCAGGTCCATCGGAATGCCCGATGCGCCTGCTGCGATCACCTGCCATCGGTTCTTCGTCCAGGTGAGTTGCACGGCCCTGACCGCGCGCGTCCCCAGATCAATACCGATGGGTGTCTTGCCTCTCTCCTGCCATGTTCCAAACACGTTAGCCTCCATTCACCGGCACAACGGTCACTCGCCCTGTCATGGCGGCCACCGTCACGCGATACCGGATATCCCCGAACACCAGATCCACGGACCCACCAGTGTCGGGGCCCCCCAAAGCATCAAAGACAATTTCAGCATCGTCACCAAACGAGGCAGACTCAATGGTCACCCCGTTAAAACGCGAATCATTGGCGAAGTCAACGACATAATTTCCAGTCGCAGCCGTGCCGCTCTTCCAGTTCACACCCAGCGTCGTGCCATCGCTCGTCGCCAGTCGGTAGCTGTTGGTCGCCGTATTGAAGACCACCTTGCGCGACTTCTGCCGGGTGATCGCTTCGTTCTGTGCGAAGAGCAAATCTGCAATCACGATGCGAGCACCAGCCTGCACATTGAGTGAACCAGTGTTGGACATCGAAGGCACAACGATCGCACCAGCGATGGCGACGATCGTGACAACGACCAACACCTCAACGAGTGTGAACGCCTTGGGAATGGCATTGCGAATAGACATATCTCTTCCTTCAAGCCTCCAAGGGGGGGAAAGTGGCAGGAGCAGTGGCAGGAGCAGGAGCAGGAGCAGGAGCAGTGGCAGGGGCAGTTTCAATTCTGCTGCTGCTACTGCTACTGCTGCTGATTCTCCTGCTGCTGCTACTGCTACTGCTGCTGCCACTGCCGCTGATTCTCACTTCGCCGGTGCATCCACCTTGACCTTCACGGTGCCGCTCTTGAGCAGGGCCGTGAGATTTTCAGTGGCTGAAATCTGCTTGCGAAGCAGATCGATCATCTGATTGCGCTGAGCGCCCGCGTTTTGCAGGCCTTCGTTCTGAGCCTGAGCAGAGCTCGCAAAATCAGCGGAAACCTTGGTGTTTTCGCTCGTCCAAAGCGTCCACAGGTTCAGCGTCAGCAGCACCGCAATAACAGTAAGCACAGTGTTCAAGTAGCGAAGCGATTTCATGGCAGACTCCTCTGGCGGCGCGTTAAGAACCACGCCGCGAGTGATTGACCTCTCCTGCCTGATCGGCAGAATCGGCACGCAACTGAGGGACTAATGCGCGTTGAGAAGTGAGATGAATAAAACGATGCGGGTCGTGAGGGTTGTAACGGTTGGGAGGCGCGGGGCGAGACGCGTGTGAGGTTTTGCGCAATCCACGCAGAATCACATTCTTCGTTTAGCCGCTGGCCATAGGCTTTGCGACGGCCAGCGCGGAGCGTCGGAGGACCTATGCTCCGCGGCTAAACAAAAAACCTCACCCCTCACGCGCGATGATCGCTTTCATGTCCGCAGGCAAATCGCATGTCGCCTTCGCCTCTTCGGCGATGAGTTCGCAGGCGTGCAGCATCGGCCGCGCAGCTTCAGTGTGATCGGTCACATCCTGCCGGGCGTAGTGGCGTTCGCCTACCAGTGGATGGCCAAGCTGTGAAAACATGATGCGAATCTGATGGAGGAAGCCGGTACCCAGTTCCACTTCAATGAGCGTGCTCTTGGCGAAGACCTGCACGCTCTTCCAGCGAAGATCGCACCATCTCGATCCCGCAGGCCAGTCGCTTTCGGGTTGCGTTTCATCGACGATTCGCACCGTAGCTGGGCGATGCCTGGCGATATTGAGCAGCATCTTTTCTTCGCGCTCGCCTTCGAGCTGGCCTAGTACTAGAGCGTGATATCGCTTGGTGGTTCGGTGCTCAGTGAAGGCTTTACGTAGGCGTGTCCAGGTGTCTTGACGGGTGGCGAAGAGCAGCGTGCCGGAGGTTTCGACATCGAGGCGATGCACCACGCCGCTGCGCAGACCGCCTTCGCCGACGCCTTGCATCTGCGGATATTTCGCGATCAGTGCGCTGAGCACGGTTTGCGTTTCCTCTTCCTTGAGCGGATGCACAGGAACACCCGCTGGCTTATTCACGATGACCCAGCCTCGCTCTTCATCGGCAGCGAGAATCTCCAACGCCAACTCTTCATTGATGATGGCGCTCTGCTTTTCGTGAGGTGTGAATGAAGCGACCTTCACCGATTGACCAGCGGTGAGTTTGTACCCCTTGTGCTTTCGCTTGGCGATCCAGTGATCGACCTGAACGAGTCCGCGATCGAGCAGCCGACTGGCCTGCGACAGCGACAAGCCATAGCGACGCACCAGAATCTGCTGCAAGCGCAAACCGACCTCGGCATCTTCAATAACAAAGCGCTGAGGCAAAGAAGGATCAACAGGTTTTAGAGGTGGCCACATGGCGGCAAGTGTAGCGAGGTTGCACAGGGGTGGTGATCAAGGCGCTGATGTCGCTACGCCGCAAGCGGCGAGAAGGCTCTGGCCCTGACTCCGCATCGCGGTTAAAGTGTTATTCACACCATGTACGCCGTCACCTGTTCATCTTGTAGCCACGTTGAGAAATCGCCCTTTGCCCGGGTCGGTGCGGTGATGGTCTGTCCATCGTGCAAGTCGCCGGTGCAGCTTCGTGTGGAAGATGTCAAGCATCAGGTGAAGCTTCGCACGGAAGGCGATGATGATCTGTTCAAGCTGACGCCCCTCGCTGTGGAAGAAGCTGCCGCAGCGACGACCGCGCTCGAAGAGCCAACGGTGAAACCGACGACGACGATCAAGGCATCGGACCTGGAGATTCACGAGGATCAGGCGGAACTGGCCCACGCAGCGAGCCGCCGCGCCGAGACTCAGCGTAAGCAAAAGCCCAAGGCTCAGGCGATCACCAGGCCCGGACTTTCCAGCGGCGAACTGGCGCAGCACCTGGCACAGAAGCGAAAGAAGAAGACGATGCTCGTCGGCGGCGGCGTGGCGCTGGCGGCGGTCATCGGGCTGGTCGTTCTTCTAAGCTCTATGGGTGGCAACGGAACTGGCCCCGGCAAAGACACAAATAAAGACGGCAACCTCGCTGTCATCCCTGATCCGCTCACGCCCAAAGATGGTTCAGCCGTCACGAGCAAAGACGCCGCCAAAGACGCCACCAAAGACGGCACCACGCCGCTGCCTGTCAAAGACAGCGCCATCACCAAAGACGCCGGCAAGTCCGTCGATCCCACCAAAGACAAATCGGTCCCCGTGCCTCCGGCTGCTGCGCTTCGCATCACCGCCTTGCCGCTGGGCATCGATAGTTGGCAACCCGTCAACGAACCCTTTCGCCCTGTTGCGCCCGGCAGTCGCGTGCTGGTGATCAATGATGTGCGTGAAGAAGGCGGCGGCGGCGGGCAACTCTTCAAAGCGCAGGTCATCAGTCAGGGCGTCGCCTCGGCACTCATCAGCGTGGCCCTGGTCAATGATGAAGATCGGGTCTATGCCCGCTTTGAACGGCCACATTTCCTGATCGATGGCAAAACGCCTCGCCCGGTGCAATTGAGTATTCCGCCCGAACTCTGGAGCGCCACATCCAGCGTCTATTGGCAGGTGCAGCCGATTGATACACACCTCACCAATCTCACCCTGCTCGAAGACACGCTGGCTGAACCGATCAAAGATGAGAAGGAAGTCACGATCAAAATCTCCGCCTACAACGGCTCAAATTTTCAGCTTAAAGACGCAGCCTTCGTGATTCAAGGGATCGACAGTACAGGCCAGGTCGCCAGTCAATGGCGACTGAAATTTCCCAGTGCGGTCGAAGCCCGAAGCTGGCTCAAGTTTGAAGCGCAGCTTCCGGGCGCAGCTGCCAAGGATGTAAACAGTTGGCGCGTGCTCGGTGCAGGGTTGCCTTCGGGCACTGCGGTGGAGCCGCCGGTGATTGAGCATCAGCCCGACCCCAAAGAGCGCGATCCGAAAGAGCCTGTCATTCCGCGTCGCGGTCGTGGGCTGTTTGATTTCTGATCGAGTGTTTCCAATTCTTCTCGCTTGGTTCTTTCAATCTTTCTTTGACGAGGTGTCATGGCTTACCGTCTGCACATAGCGTTTTTCCTGTCGTTGCTCTTGGTCTGCGCCAGCCGCGCTGCCGGACCGGTCTCTGAAGCTCACCTCCATCAAGAAGAAGTGGGCTTGATCAAGTACCGACTCATCAAGCCGTCGAGTATTGAAAAAGAAAAACGCTATCCGCTGATCGTTCACCTCCACGGTGCAGGCGAGCGCGGCGACGACAACGCCAAACAACTGGCCCACTTCTTCGCCCCCGGCAAAGCACTGGCGAAAGTCGATGACGCCAAGCAGCCTTATTTCGCTTTCGCGCCGCAGTGTCCAAACGGGGAGCAGTGGGTGAACGTGCCTTGGAAAGATGGGTCCTACGAGTTGAAGAAAATCAGCGATGCGCTGGACCTCGCACTCAGGGCGATGGATCAGATCATCAAAGACAATCCCATCGACACCTCGCGCATCTACATTACCGGCCTCTCCATGGGCGGCTACGGCACATGGGATGCGATTCTGCGTCGGCCCGATTTCTTTGCCGCCGCGGTCCCCATCTGCGGCGCAGGCGATCCGAGCAAAGCGAAGCTCATCGCCAAGCTGCCGATCTGGGTCTGGCATGGTGATGCGGATACTGCGGTGCCCGTCAAAGGCTCGCGTGACATGATCGAAGCGATTAAGAATGCAGGTGGCAATGCGAAGTACAGCGAACTGGAAAAGGTCGGCCACAACAGTTGGGACGCTGCGTATGACAGCAGCGAGATGTGGCAGTGGATGTTCGAGCAGAAGCGCGAAGTGAAGGAGTGAAGAAGTGAACAAGTGAAGAAGTGGCTGCGCACCCTCCGCTTCACCGCCACCGGCAGAGGCTCGCGCAGCCCTTTAACGTAAACGCATACGACTTTTCTTATTCCCCTCCTTGAGAGGGAGAGGAGTACGAGCCATATCCCCCGGCCTTGCAATTGCCCTGCACCCTGCAATCGTTTTCTTGACTTTTCCTCACCGCCACATTAGCCTCGCCAAACTATTTACCAACGAGTCGGGTTTGGTACAAGCGTGTTCCGCATCAAGAGCATCAATCGTCAGCCGGTGACTGGACCGAAATATCACCCTTTCCGCGCCTCCTGTCGGGGCGACGTGTGGAGATTTTTTCATGCAAGATCAGATCAAACGTAATGTGTTGTTGTGGGCCAGTTTCCTGACGCTGATTGCTGCGGGCATGGGCTTTGCCGTGCGCGCCGCCATCTTGGGCAACTGGGCCAGTCAGTACGGCTTCACCAACACCGAACTGGGCACCATCACCGGCGGCGGGCTCGTCGGCTTCGGCGTCGTGATTCTATTGGCCAGCCTGATCACCGATCGCGTCGGGTACAAGGCGATCATGCTGCTGGCGGGCGTGCTTCAGATCGCCTCCTACTTCCTCACCATCGCAGCAGGCGCGGCCTTCGCCAGCGGCGGCAAGGATGGCGCGTATGCCTGCCTTTACTGGGGCATGTTCATGTTCTCCGTCTCCTGCGGCCTGTGCGAGTGCGTCATCAATCCCCTCGTCGCCACGCTCTATCCCACGAAGAAGGTGCACTACCTCAACATCCTCCACGCAGGCTGGCCCGCCGGCCTCGTGCTCGGTGCGCTGGTCGGCATCATCGGCGGCGAGTATGAAATCTCCTGGCAGGCGCAGCTGGGCATGTTCCTCATCCCCGTCATCGCCTACTTCGGCATGAGCGTCGTCAACACGTTCCCCAAATCCGAGGCCAGCGCCGCCGGCCTGAGCTTCGGAACCATGCTCAAGGAATTCGCCCAGCCCGTGCTCCTCGTCCTGCTTTTCCTCCACGCTTGCGTCGGCTATGTCGAACTGGGCACCGACTCCTGGATTTCCAAGATCACCGGCACCATCGCTGAAGGTCAAGGCCTCTATCTCTTCATCTATGCCTCACTGGTCATGACCGGCCTGCGATTCTTCGCCGGCCCGATCGTTGAAAAGGTCAACCCGCTTGGTCTGCTCTGCATCTCCGCAGCCCTGGGCGCCATCGGCCTGTTCATGATCGGATCGGTCCCCAAAGAAGGCATCACCATGGTCTGGATCGCAGTCACCATCTACTCACTGGGCAAAACCTTCCTCTGGCCCACCATGCTCGGTGTGGTCGGCGAACGCTTCCCTCGCGGCGGAGCACTGACGATGGGTGCCATGGGCGGCATCGGCATGCTCTCGGCAGGTCTGCTCGGCGGCCCGGGCATCGGTTATAAGCAGGACTACTTCGCTTCCCATCAGATTCAGGAAGCCGCCAAGGAAACCTACACCCGTTACGCCGCTGAAGGCGAAAACGGCTTCCTCTTCTTCCCCAAGGTCAAGGGTCTTGATGGTGCCAAAGTCGGCGTACTCGAACAGGAAACAGGACGCCAGGCAGCCCTCAAAGCTGCCACCGCGGCCAATGATCAAAAAGCAATCACCGCAGCTCAGGAACAGAAGCTCAACATGGAGAGCGACTTCGACATCTTCTCCAAGGAAGTCGCTGAAAAGAAGCGCGAAGAAGTGCCCAAAGATGTCGCCAAACTTCACGAATGGTGGATCAACACCGGCAAAGCCAACTCAGCCATCGATGCTGGGCCTGTCTCAACCGCCACGCTCTATGGTGGCCAGATGGCGATGAAGGTCACCGCCCTGGTCCCCACCACCATGTTCGTCGGCTACCTGCTGCTGGTGCTCTACTTCAAGTCCAAAGGTGGCTACAAGCAAGTCCACATCGGGCCTGATGGCGAGGAACACGAAGGCCGCGCCAACGTCACCGCTGAACGAACCATCGCACACGGCGAAAAAGGCCCGACCTCAGGCCAGGCGTAAACCGACGTATCAACTAAAGAACACAAGCCAAACCCTCGACCTCGTGTCGAGGGTTTTTTCATGCCACTATTTGGCGTGGCGGCCCAGCGATAAGACTGTGATTCGTCGAGCCGCGACTCAACGAGTCGCGGACGCCACCGGCCTCAAGGTGGTTCGCCCGCGCCGTGACCCTCAGCTTCAACCGCGATGTGCCGTGCCCCTTCGCCCAGGGCAATCGCATGTAGACTTTGTGCCGTCACCTTAACTCCCCTCCCTTGGGGAGGGGCTGGGGGAGGGCCGTCTATAAAAGCGAGAATGACTGTGCGCTACGTAACTTCAAACGAATGCAGTGCCCTCCCCTAACCCCTCCCCAAGGGAGGGGGATCGGAAACGACCACATGCGATGCGCCCTGCCCCTGCGCCCTCTCTCACTCCCACCGTGGCGGTAAGTTTTTATGGCGATTCAACCTGCAAGGTATTCGCAGACGTCCGCGACTCGTTGAGTCGCGGCTGTGCCGAGCTGTTTTTATCTTGCAGTCTTCGCGCCTGTCGCAACTAAAAAAATGAACATTGCTCACTATTTCCTCGCAGTTGCCCCTTGTTTCCAATTTGACATGCTTCATAATAATCGTCTGTGATGACAGGGCTGCCCTTGGCGGCCCCGTCACTGCCAGGCGCCGGTCATGTGGATCGCGCACCGTCCCGAAGGTGAAAAGCCAGGAGATTTGCGATGAAGCGAAAGAGATCACGATTTGACCGTTTAATGCTGCCGACG